>Ga0194132_10003404_pt1 | contig 28325 bp, 33 predicted proteins | sample TA2KigOf80mmetaG_FD_148612 | JGI IMG/M metagenome (GOLD analysis project Ga0194132, IMG submission 148612) | Freshwater microbial communities from Lake Tanganyika, Tanzania - TA2015054 Kigoma Offshore 80m | ecosystem: Environmental > Aquatic > Freshwater > Lake | place: Tanzania: Lake...
ATCATCGTTGTGTTCGTCGGCCAATGCACTTCTCCATTCACTAGTAGCGCTGCGAGTAAGCCTTAACTTATCAGGTGTTATTTAAGCTAGCCCTTAGAACTCACAATTACTGTGAGTCGGCCCTGCCTAGTACCACTGAGAAGGTCTTTGATCCACCGCCTGGCATATCAACTGTGATCTTCACAGTATCGCCAGGGGCGAAGGAGCGGACTCTAACAATTGCGGTTATTAGATCGTTGATCTTTTTTCCTTCAATCTCTCTAATAATGGCGCCTGCTGGAATGCCGGCTTTATCTGCAGCTTCACCAGGGACTAATCGCAATACTTTTGCGCCAACTCCAGTGTAGGCAGTATCAAAATTGACACCTAGGAGCGGTCTGGACGATTTTCCGGTAGCGATAATTTCATCAACAACTCGCTTAGCCTGATTAATGGGAATCGAAAAACCAAGTCCAATAGATCCAGAAGTTCCAGAACTTAGCGTTGCAATCGCTGAGTTAATTCCTACTAACGCGCCAGCTCCATCCACCAATGGACCTCCTGAGTTGCCAGGATTGATAGCTGCATCGGTTTGAATTGCATCGATAAATGATTCTGCGCCAAAGCTTCCAGTTGTAACGGGTCTATTTAGTGCTGAGACAATTCCGCTAGTTACTGTTCCTGATAGCCCAAGTGGGGAACCAAATGCCACAACTGGTTCTCCAATTGCTAACTTGCTTGAGTTACCAACTGAAATTGCTTTTAGGTTTCCGCGATCAATTTTTAGAACTGCAATGTCGTAGGTGCTATCTCTTCCAACAATAGCGGCTTTTTCATAATCGCCATTATTTAGTTCAACTCTTACACTGCCACTTGTTGCAGCTGATTCAATAACGTGATTATTGGTAATAATAAAAGATGAAGAAGCATTGGTGCGATAGATAACTCCTGATCCACTACCGCTTCCAGTAGTTGCGCTAACGGCAATAGAGACCACTGAAGGAGATACTGCAGCAGCAATACTTTGAACATTTATTCCAGATCCCGCAACCTCCATAAGAGTGCGGGTTTTGGAGCAACTTCCATTAGTTGCTGAATAGAGGGCCTTGGTTCGATTATCTACACAGACCTTTGTTGGGGGCATATCTGGAGTGACCGCAACCGCGACACTTCCTGCTATAAATGCACCCGCGATAAAGCCGACCATTACCTTGCTAAATGTAGATAAATTTCCCATGCGCTGAACCTAACCATTCTTTGCTGAATGAAGCCTTAAAGATAATTAAACCTTGGCTGAGTAGACTTCGCAACTTATGGATCTTGTTCTAAGCCGTGCTCGCATAGCGGTAACTGTAACTTTTATTATTAACGGCTTTAGTGCTGGAAGTTTTGTGGCAAGAATTCCAGACTTTAAAAGGATTCTAGATATTTCAAATGGAACCCTTGGTCTTTCTTTACTATTTGTATCAGCGGGGGTATTTCTAGCCCTTAAACCTGCTGGTAAATACTCAGCAAAATTCGGAAGTCAACCAATTATCTTCTTCTCAACTATTGCACTGGCTCTCTCTTATTTGCTTCTTGGTTTTCTCTTTTCACTGACCTGGTTTTGGCTAACTTTATTTATCTTTGGATTTGTACTTGCCACTCAAGATGTTTCGATGAATGCTCATGCTGTAGTTGTTGAGCAGCGCGCAGGGCGAAGATTGATGAGCGTTTTTCATGCCATGTTCTCAGTTGGAACTTTATTCGGTGGAATATTAGGAGGAGTATTTTCACAGTTAGAGATAACTCCACTTGCTCAAGCCATATCACTTGCACTCGTTTATATCGTTGCAGCTCTTTTAGTTCGACCACTGCTTCTTCCAGCATCTGCCGATACTCACCACTTTGGAGATGAGAAGAGAGCTAGGCATCCGTTTATCTTTGCCATATTGGGCCTCTTTGGTTTGTTTGCAGCTCTAAGTGAGGGAGCAGCAGGTGATTGGGGTGGAGTTTTAGCGCGTGAAACTTTTGGCGCATCTCCATTTATCTCTACTCTTCCTTATATTGTTTTCTGCACAGCGATGATTATTGGACGGCTCTCTGGTGATTATCTTGCTCATCGTTTTGGCGCCTCTAAAGTTATTGCAGCAGGTGGTGTTATTGCTGGCACTGGTCTTAGCGCAGGGCTATTAATTGGCGGGATTCCGGCAATTATGGTTGCTTGGTTTTTACTTGGAATTGGTTTATCGGTAGTTATTCCTTTGATGTTTAGCGCTGCTGGAACTATTGCTTTGACTAGATACTCTGGAATTATCGCTCCATCTGAAGCAGTTGCAAAAGTATCCGGCGTTTCCTACTTCGGCTTTGTTATCGGTCCCCCACTCATCGGGTTTATCGCTGATGCATTTGAACTACGTTGGACTTTGATGTTATTAGCAGGACTTTCTTATCTTCTTATTCTCGCCTCTAGATATGCCAGGGTGGCTTAAGACTTACTCCAAGAGGTGTTAAGGGCTCGTCCCTCTGCATAGCCTGATGCACTTTGAATTCCGATCACAGCTTTCTGAGCAAATTCGTTTAAGTTTTTCGCTCCGGCATAAGTGCAAGAAGATCTAAGCCCTGCAATAATTTCATCAATCAAATCTTCAACTCCAGGACGAATTGGATCTAAATACATTCGAGAGGTTGAAATACCCTCTTCATATAGAGCTTTTCTAGCCCGCTCAAATGCATCTTCACTTGAAGTTCTTGCAGCAACTGCTCTTGCTGATGCCATGCCAAATGATTCTTTATACATACGACCCGCAGAATCAACCCTCAAATCACTTGGAGATTCATAGGTTCCAGCAAACCATGAGCCAACCATCACAGCTGATGCGCCAGTGGCAAGTGCTAAGGCAACATCTCTTGGATGTCTAACGCCTCCATCTGCCCAGATATGTTTTCCAAGCTCTCTTGCAGCCTCTGCGCACTCCATCACTGCTGAAAATTGTGGTCTACCAACTCCAGTCTGCATTCTGGTTGTGCACATCGCACCTGGGCCAACGCCAACTTTAACGATATCTGCTCCTGCTTCAATCAAATCTTTAACGCCTTCTGCAGTAACAACATTGCCAGCAACGATTGGAATACTTGGATTTAATGAGCGAACAGCTCTTAGAGCTTCAATCATCTTCTCTTGGTGGCCATGAGCGGTATCAAGAACTAAAAGATCAACACCGGCTCTTATCAATTCTGATGCTTTTATCTTCACATCGCCATTAACGCCAAGTGCTGCGCCAATTCTTAATCGCCCCTGATTATCAAGTGCTGGTTTATATAAAGTGGCACGTAGCGCGCCGATTTTGGTGATAATTCCAACTAGCTCGCCGCTGCCATCAACTACTGGAGCAAGGCGGCGATTCTTCTCAGTGAGTAAATCAAAGGCCTGCCGCGCGCTGACAGAACTTGGAATTACCATTAAATCCTTAGACATAATTCTGCTTAATTGCGTGAAGCGATCAGCGCCCTCCCAATCCTCTTCCATCACAATTCCTAGTGGTTTATTGTTTTCAACCACAACAATTGCGCCATGGGCCCTCTTATGAATTAGAGATACAGCATCGGCAACTGTCTGCTCTGGGGTTAAAGTAATTGGTGTATCAAAGAGAATGTGTCTGGATTTAATCCATGAGATGACTTCAGTAACTACATCAATTGGAATATCTTGCGGGATAACACTTAAACCACCACGCCGTGAAACGGTCTCTGCCATTCTTCTGCCAGAAATTGCTGTCATGTTGGCAACTACTAAAGGAATTGTGGCGCCGGTATTGTCTAAAGTATTTAAATCAACATCCATACGACTACTAACACCAGAGCGCGACGGAATCATAAAGACATCGTCGTAGGTGAGATCGTGATTTGATTGATGAATTAACCGCACGTAGCAGAACTATAGACCTACTAGGGCGCGATAGGATAAAACAATGTCTGAACCCCTTATCTCTGCCCGGGGCTTAACTAAGCGCTACGGGGATTTCACAGCGGTAGATGCCATCGACTTTGATGTCGCCAAAGGTGAGTCATTTGGCCTACTTGGTCCTAATGGAGCTGGTAAGTCAACAACTATGCGAATTATCGCTGCCACCTCGCAGCGCACCTCAGGAACAATCACCATTTTGGGAAGAGATCCTGAAGAACATGGCCCGCAAATCAGGGCTCACCTAGGCGTTGTTCCTCAGCAGGATAATCTAGATACTGAACTAACCGTTACTGAAAACTTATTTATTTATGGTCGCTACTTTGGGCTAAGCAAAAAGTTCGTCCGCACCAAAATAGAAGAGCTATTGGAATTTGCGCAATTAGAAGAAAAGCGCGATGTGAAAGTTGATGCGCTTAGTGGTGGAATGAAGCGTCGATTAACAATTGCTAGAGCTCTTGTTAGCGAACCTGACATTTTGATGCTTGATGAACCAACTACTGGCCTTGATCCCCAGGCTCGTCACATTCTCTGGGATAGGTTGTTTCGCCTCAAAGAGTTAGGTGTGACTTTAGTTATTACTACTCACTTTATGGATGAAGCAGAACAACTCTGTGATCGCCTAGTTGTAATGGATAAAGGCAAGATCATGGCTGAAGGATCTCCCTTGGAGTTAATAAAGGCCTACTCAACGAAGGAAGTTCTGGAAGTTCGCTTTGGTTCTGATAGGAATAAAGAGATTGCTCCAACTCTTAGGGCTATGTGCTCTCGGATGGAGGAATTGCCAGATCGAATCTTGATGTATGTTGAAGATGGCGAAGCTCTACTTGAAGAAATTCTAAATAAAAAGCTTCACCCTACTACCTCTCTGGTTCGTCGCAGCTCACTCGAAGATGTATTCCTTCGCTTAACTGGAAGAACCTTGATCGAATGAATTCTGGTATCAACGTTGCTAAGGTGCGAAGCATCGGAGCTATCTATGTAGCAGAGGCACGCATGTCTGCGATGCTTAAATGGAAAGGTATCATTGCAATTGTCGCAATTGGCAATCCACTTTTTTATCTAATTGCAATCGGTATCGGAGTTGGCGTTTTGGTAAGTGAGAATTCGGGAACTTCTGGAACCGGCGGGGTTGAATATATAACCTTTATCGCACCAGCGCTTCTTGCAAGTGCTGCAATTACTGCAGCTTTAGATGAAGCAATGTTTCCAGTAATGGAAGGTTTTAAGTGGAGAAAACTCTTTTATGCAATGAATGCCACACCGATTACTGGTCCACAAATTGCACTTGGTGTTTTTATCGCCGCTTTGGCTCGAGTGGCATTCACTGTGATTTGCTATTGGGCAGTGCTTATTGCATTTGGAGTAATGAGCGTCGAACAATCTTGGGATGTTATACCGGTAACGATATTTGCCGCAGGCGCTTTTGCAGCAATCATTATGGGAATTACTGCCAAAGTTAAAAATGATGATTACTTCATGACAGTTCTTGGACGCCTAATAATCATGCCGATGTTTCTCTTCTCAGGCACATTTTTCCCGCTCAACACAATGCCTATTTATCTGCAGCCTATTGGTTGGATCTCACCGCTATGGCATGCGACAGAACTTGGTAGATACTTCTCATACGGATACTCGATTAGTGCTCAAATGTTGATCATCCACTTCGCATTTCTTCTTGCTCTACTTATCGGCGGTTTTGCTCTAGCTAATAGAACTTTCACAACGAGGTTAACTAAATGAGTAACGCAGTTGCAATTGCAGATGCCAGAGCCAACCGGGTTGGCCATCAGCTCTATGCTGGGCGCGCTCGAGCTATCATTGAAAGATCGCTAATTGCTCTTCGCTCTTCAACTTGGGTTCCGGTAGCTACAGGCTTTGTTGAGCCAGTGCTCTATTTACTTGCTTTTGGCTACGGAATGGGCGAGTTGATTGGAAATGTGACTCTGGGAGATAAGACGATTGATTACACAGTTTTTATTGCTCCTGGATTGCTTGCAACTAGCGCCATGAATGGGGCGATTTATGACTCAACCTGGAATGTCTTCTTTAAATTAAACGAGAGCAAGCTCTATCAAGGAATGCTTGCAACACCACTTGGGCCACTTGATGTGGCTCTTGGTGAGATAACTTGGGCGCTCTTTCGCGGTTTAAGTTATGCCATTGCCTTTCTTGCTATTACCGCACCTCTTGGTTTAGTGCCTGGCGTTTCAGCAGTTTTGGCAATCCCAGCAGCAGTATTTATTGCCTTTGGCTTTGCCTCATTTGGTATGGCTATTACTTCTTACTTTAAGACCTATCAGCAGATGGGAATGATAAATATCGTTTTGCTGCCGTTATTTCTATTTTCAGGCTCTCTCTATCCAATCTCTGTCTATCCAGATTGGTTAGAGTTTTTAATTCAGTTAATGCCCTCCTGGCATGGAATAGAACTAGTGCGTGATGTTTGGTTTGGTAATTTTGATTCAGGAACATTGCTACACATTTCTTATTTTCTAGTAATGATTATCTGTGGACTTTATTTCACAACACGCAGACTTCGTGATTTATTTATGCGATAAACACGCATGAAATACCTATCTGTTGACGAAGCTTTGGGGCCGGGGGTAGACTTCGAAAAAGTTTGATTAACGAATAGGGGCGTGGTACCAACAAATCGGATCTTTTGATCCGTATTTGGGAAGTCCAAACCAATCCCATGTTCAATAAAACCCATCACGCAGAAACATTTAGATCAACTCCTTATAAGACTAAACCCATCTCTCCTGCTCGCATAAATGAGCTCTTGGAAATAGAGAGAGAAAAGTTTGCAAAACTTGCTCCAGAATCTGGCGTAGAAAATAAGCGCGCCTCGCAAGTGACTCCAAAAGGCGTAGCTTCGAGTTTCCAGCACTGGGATCCATATCCAATTTCAATTGTTGCTGCTAAGGGCGCCTGGCTAACCGATGTTGATGGTCGACAGATGCTCGATCTCTCTATGGGCTTTGGAGCTCTCCTCGTAGGCCACTTAAATGAAGAGGTAGTAAAAGAGGCCCATGCCACCCTAGATGTTGGCACCTTATTTGCCACCCCCTCTCCTATTACAAGATCTGGCGCTGAAATCATCTGCCGCAGATTTGGTCTAGATATGGTCCGCTTTGCCAACTCTGGCACTGAAGCCACGATGTATGCCTTAAGAACAGCAAGAGCTGCGACTGGAAAACTTGGCGTAATTAAGATTGAAGGCGGGTATCACGGTTCGTATGACCCTCTAATGGTTTCAGCAAAGCCAGAGATAGACCGCGCTGGTGATGCCAACTCGCCTAATGCAGTTCCTCTTGGAGCAACAGTTCCAGGTGATGTATGGGTTGTCCCATATAACGATGCCGAAGCAATTGAGCGAGTATTGAAGAAAGATGCAGATCAAATTGCTTGTGTATTTATGGAGCCAGTTCTAGAAAATATTGGAATTGTTCTTCCAGATCTTGGTTATTTAGAAAGAGTTCGTGAACTCTGTGATCAATATGGAGTTTTGTTGGTATTTGATGAAGTAAAAACTGGCCTCACTGCAGGCCCACAAGGAGCTGCTCAGCGCCTTGGAGTTAAGCCTGATCTAATCGCCATCGCTAAATCAATTGGTGGCGGTATTCCAGTTGCTGCCTTTGGTGGTAAGAAGGAATATATGGAAGTTGTCGTCAACGGAAAACATAGCCATCTTGGTACATTTAATGGTCATTACTTAGCAATGGCAGGAATAAGAGCAGTTGACCGCCTCTGTACTGTAGAAGCCCTTAAGAAATCTGAAGATTTAAATAGGGATGCTTTAAGTAAAATCGCTGAAATCATTAATGAGTATGAAATTCCAGCCCACACAGTTGGCTTTGGTGTAAAAGGCTGTATTACCTGGTCTGCCAGCCCAGTTCGAAACTATCGAGATTACAAGGCTACAGACTTTGATATTGCAGAGCTTTCCTTCTTCTGGTCACTCAATAGAAATGTGATGACCCCACCAGGACTTGATGAGCAATGGTTGATTTCTTTAGCCCATGGTCAGCGCGAGATAGACATAATTGTTGGAGATTTCTTAGAATTTGCTAAAGCACTGCGAGCTTAAGCTCGATAGTAATGCTCTAAGTTCCAAGCCCTAACACCACCTGTAACACCTGCAGTATTTGGCACGATAACAACATCATCTCCCATGCGCTCCAAATCAATAGGGCGGATTAAGCGAGCGTTGCCACCGCCAATATAGAGCCTGTCCCATTTAAAAACAGGGCGAAGTTCTTCTACTAGAACTCTAATTCTTCGTGACCAGAATATTGTTCCAAGCCTCTTACGCTCTTGTTCACCGATCCAAGTGTCATAAGTGGTTGCTCTGCGCACTGTGGCATGAGAGAGTTCAAAGTGTGGCGTTAATTTTCCACCGTAGAAAATTGCAAAACCAAGGCCTGTTCCTAATGTAATTACGACTTCATATCCAGAGCCAGTGATAATTCCTGCGCCATGAACTTCGGCGTCATTTAAAACTAAGGTTGGGATATCTAATTTCGATGAGATTGCCTGTTGTGCATCAAAACCAGACCAGAGTTCGGCGCACTCAAAATCGATTTTGGTGCGGGGCCCACTTTTGGTTACGTAGTGCGGAGTCGAGATAACTACGCCATTTCGAATCATTCCTGGCATACCAATTGTTGCTCTATAAGCCTCAGGAAGTCCAGATGCGATCTCGGCAATAGTTTCTACAAATGTTGCTGGTGGAAGCGGATAAGGAGTTGGGATTCTATTTGGCTTAGAATGCATCGTTCCCGAGCTATCAAGAACACAGCTCTTGAGATAAAGGCCGCCGCAATCGATTGAGAGCGTTAGGTTCTCATCCATGCCCGCATCCTCCCTCAATTAGAAATATTTGCCAAATACTCAGCGAAGTCTCTTTACGACAGCGGTGCCATTAGATTGGGTTTTTCAGAATTTTCAGAGCACGCTTTGGGCGATCAGTTATCACTCCATAAATTTTTCTTTCTTTAAGCCACTTTAGGTCTTCTTTTGAATTGACTGTCCAAACATATATTCGCTTCGCTCTCATTATCTCTATCAAGAATGGATAGCGTCTTAGCGAAGTTATTTTGATGGCAACATAGTCAGATCTTGCAAATAATGCACTGATGCAATAACGAATGACCTTTGCACATTTGATATTTCTTTTTTCTACTCGTCGCACGGCCCAGAAGGAAAATGAGATGATAACTACATCTATTCCTGCTGTATCTATCTCTTGTCTATATCTGTTTATTAAATCTATTGTTCTATTCTCTATTTCACCACTACTTAAGACTGGATGTTTAGACTCAATTAATAAATCCTTTCTGGCTTCAATTGCCATTACCAGTAATTCCTCTAGCCTCATTGCACTGGTTTCTCTGATCAATTCTTGAGAACTTACACGCGACACAAATTTGCGTTTTCCCGTGATTCTCTTGGTGTCTGAATCGTGGAAACACATAATTTCCTTGTCTTTTGTTAAGCGAACATCGCACTCAAAACCATCGACACCGGCTTCGATAGCCGCCTGATAGGCAATTTGTGTCATCTCGGGATACTTATGACTAAATCCACGATGGGCAAAGACTTTCATCGCCCGATTATGAACCTAATTGAATTGATAATTCCTACGCGCCCTTTTCGAAATTTAAAAAGTTGAGATTTCATAAGAAATAGCGCTCGAAAAAATGGTGCCGTTGGGCCAAATACTCGACTAAAAACCTTGGCGCGAGCCTTTAGATCCCTCTGAGTTCCCCAAACGCTTCCAGAACTTTCAGATGGGTGTATCGCTACTTTGATTGGTAGAAAAACCCCTTTAAGCCCTTTCTTTATGGAATCTGCGATGAAAATGTACTCATCTCCAAGGTAATTATCTGCTCCTGCGCCAAAATTCTCGTCAAACTTTATCCCAGCATTTCTTATCGATTCAATTCTTACCATGAGTTCGTAAGTTGCCGCCTTGGCGGAGTTAAATCTACTCAACTTATGTGATTTTTTTGGATAGGTTTTACGAAGTTTGCCTCTCTCATCAGATGTTTGAGCCATAACTATGGAGCATTCAGGGTGAGACTCAAAGTAGGCAATACATTCCTGTAGTCCATCTTCCACAAAAGTAATGTCGTCGTCTCCGAAAATCATATACTTCCCCGATGCGTACTGGATTGCCGCATTTCTACTCTTAGCTACACCCTTGCTTTTTAATTCAACTAATTTCCCTTGTAACTTTTCAGTGTTGTAATTACTCTCATCTGGATTTTGTACTAGGACAATAACTTCTCGATCCGGGCTACTCTTTAAATATTGGATATTGCCTAAGCGCTTAGTTAATGTTGAGTAAGCAATTGTTAACGTTACTTCATTCAAAGTCATCGTCTGAATCAATTCGCGAACTTGACTTTGCATAACGCATTAACGAACGTGAAGTATTAGAGATTACAGAATTCTGTAGCCGCGCTCCAAGAAATACGATTAGAGCATTTGTTGGGCTTATCTGTGAATCTACGCTTAAATATAAGAGTGAAGCGAGAAGGACTAGCGTTCCTGCACTTGATATCAGCGCCCCGGACTCTCCCGCTCTTATTCTTGCGCTATAGCGTTTCTCAGGCTTTATCCGCTTCTTTTGATTCTTTATTGCGAGATCTTTTTGAACCATTATCTGCTTATTAAATATCCAGCCCAAAGCTTGCAGCACAACAATTAAAATTATGGTGTTTACCAAAGCTAGAAGTGGGTTTAGGAAGAAAAAGAAGGAAATTATTGCCACTAATTGGGTGGCAAAACTTAGAATATTGCTGAGCTCAAAGGCCATCGCCCACTCTCTATTTTCCTCCTTCGCAGTGCGGTCTTTTTTAGCTGCTCTGAAGGATCTGGCAAAAGCCTTTACTCGATAGCTTCTCTGGAAATATTGACTTACCCTGGTCAAAATAAAGAAGAGAAAAAATCCTGCGATTGCCCATCCTAAAAACTCTCGAGTGAATTCATCCTCGTTCAAAACTAAAGTTGCAAAGAATTTCATAACAAGAAGTTCAGAAACAGATATTGTCGCGGCAAGCGCCGATAGAGCAATTAATACAATGCGAAATTTGCCTCGAGGAAATAGATAGCGAAATCCACTGATCATCTCTCTTGCGATAGCAATCATTTGGTTTCTCGCATTCCATCAAGCTTTCTTGAGCCTAAAATGGAAATTAGGTGACCGATAGTTACAAAGATGGCCACAAAAATGCCGACCTCAATTAATGCAGGATTATTGCCGAAGATGGCAATAACGATAGACATTTCAACAGAGTGAAATAGGCGTTGAACAGCAAAAACTTTGAATGGTAATTTAAGAATTCTTAACCAGGTTTTTGTAGGAGCACCACTTTCTTTACTATCTCCTAGTTTTGAAAGACCAGCGAAAGCTCTTGAAACATGAACCGCATCATTGAACCCTTTGTTTAATAAGATTGCTATGGAGATTAAAGCTGCAATAAAAGGCAATCTCCAGTCAGAAATTTCTTTTTCGGGCCAACCTGAAAGTCGAAGTGCAAATGCAATAGGAATCAAGCTTTCAGTCAGATAGTGCGCAACTCTGTCTAAGAAGATGCCTTTAGGGGATTGAGTATTTTTCCATCTAGCGATTTCACCGTCACAACAATCCCAGAGCATCTGCAGCTGAGAGAGAAAAAGAGCTAGCAAAATACCTTGATAGCCAGGGATTAGTAATGCAGCACTTATAGATAGACCTGTTGCAATCATCAGATATGTCACTCCGTTGGCTGTTATTGGAGTTTTAAGAAGAAGCCTTGTTAAGTAAGGGGAAATTTTGCGTAAATACAGATCGGCAACCCAATGCTCCGCATTGGCTCTCCCAGTGACTGAGGTTGGCTGGGAAATCTCTCGAATCTGTGCAATCGTCGGACTCTTCGGCCTATCTATCATTATCCAACCCTATTGGCTCTATGACTTAAAACCCATTGCGCAGAGGAAATTACTAAGAATAGTGTTGAAAAATACCAGGCAAAGTAATCCAAACTCCAACCACTGAATGCAGCTATTGCAAGAACTAATAATCGCCCCTCGATAAATAACCCAAGGCTTGAGAGCCAGATTGGTTTCTTCTCATTTTGAAGCGAGCGATAAAGGTTGTCATAGTGGTGAAATACGACGGCAAAGAAAATAATAAATGAGACCATATTTATCTGCTCATTTCTTATGAAAATCCATAACAAAAAGGCAAACTCAATTACTCTTAAGAAAGAGGGTTCTATCCAGTCGAATCTCTTCAGAAATGAGAGTCTTACAAAGAGAGAATCTTGCTGCGCGCTTATCAATATTCCTCGACTTCGCTCCTTCTGCATTTTAAGAGTGCGGATGGTTCGACCACGAAAAACGACTAAGGCAGATATGAAAGCTAATATCGGCATTACTGTAAATGTGAAACTTGCCCCACCAGTCACAGCGCTAGCGCTGATTACCAACCAACGCTCACCTATTGGGAATTGAATAATCTTGCCTAGCCAATAACGCAGGCGGCCTTTAGGTTCACGTTCTGAAGGAATGATTCCATCAAAATCGGCCGAGAAATCGATTGGAGCTAAGAATTGCTCTTCAGCTCGCTGCTTCATTGAGCGAGCAAAGTTGTAGTCTGAAAGATGTCTAAAGGTTTGTATTAACATCATTACTAATGCTGGAATCCATAAATCTTGCCCTGATTTCTCAGCGCCTATAGCAAGTCCTAGAAACACCATGTATTCCTTGACGCGATCTGTCACAGCATCAAGCCAAGCGCCTAACTTGGAAAACTTTCTGGTGTAGCGCGCTAGCTCTCCATCAACACAGTCCACAATAATGCTTAGCTGTAGTAATACTGCTCCTAGTAAAGTTTGAGAAAAAGTTCCTTTCGTGAAACAAAATGCTGAATAGAGACCAATTGCAAAAGATATTAAAGTCACCTGATTCGGTGTGGCATTAACTCTTACCGCTAACCAAGTTAGAAGCTTAGAAAACTTACGTAAGAAAAACACAGAGTAAAACCCGTCATTTGCTCGATTTGCCATCTTAAGCCGTAATTTGCCTATGTTTAAATTCGCAAGCTCGCTCTTAACTTTCTCTCTTACTAATTCATCTGAGCTACGCGCGTAAGGTGCTGCCCAAAGTTCAGCGGCATCAACTTGCACTCTAGCTCTCGTTAATGCAACCAAGACCAGATCTATCGCATTACCAGATAATTCAGAATTGGCCGCACCCTCTAATGCCTTTATTACCTGATCTCGCTGTCTCTGAGAGATTCGAATAGCGCCTGCAAAATTACGATTACCAATTGTGACTTTATGTGAACTTGATGAAGCGCTAGCAATCCGATTTTGACGAACCAATGTGTCGCCATTTTTTTGGGTTGAGACAAGAGCTACTGAGGCACTTCTTGGATAATCAGTGAGGAGTTCTAAATGTGGTTGCGCAATAATTGAGTTCTGATCTAAGAGTAGTAAGTCGCTATCTAAAGCTTTGAAACTATCAAGGATTTCTCTGACCTTTGTTGAAGAGGTAACAACGAGAGAGGTAAGGGATTTATCCATTTCCTGTAGTATAAATCTATGACCCTTCAAGTTGTTATTCTTGCAGCTGGAATGGGCACCCGTCTTGGAAAACCATGGCCAAAGCCGCTTACCCCCTTAGCTGATGGTCGCTCGATCATGGCCCAACAATTAGAAAATGTTGAGAAAGTCTTTGGGCAAGAAGCTCGCGTAACAATCGTAGTTGGATTCAAGATGGAAATGATTATGGAGGCTCACCCAAATGCAACCTTTATCTATAACGAAGTTTATGATCAAACAAATACATCAAAGAGTCTTCTAAAGGCGCTTCGTGCATCCCAAGAAAGTGGCGTTCTCTGGTTAAATGGCGATGTAGTTTTTGATCCAAGAGTTCTAGAGCGCGTGCAATCACGAATGCGTGAGGAGAAATCCTTTGTATGTGTGAATACTTCAGCAACATCGGATGAGGAAATTAAATACACCGTAGATTCAAATGGGAATATTAATTCTTTATCCAAACAAGTAAAAAATGCCCTAGGCGAAGCGGTAGGAATTAACTTCATTGGTAGCGGTGATAAGGCGCATGTAATTACTCACTTAGAGGAATGTGCTGACAATGACTATTTTGAACGAGGCCTTGAATTAGCAATAGAGAGAGCAGACATAAAACTGGAGCCTGTTGATATTTCTGATTTGTTTGCTGTTGAAGTTGACTTCCAAGCAGATTTAGAGAGAGCAAATAAAGGGCTAGTCTAAATCTGATTACGGGTACGTGAAATTTGTACTCGCAACTTTCTTCGATAACGTTTGACTAAATTCTTTTTAATCCAGCTTAACGGTAACCTCTTGACTAAATCCTTATTAAATCCCAGCATTGCTTGGGCAATATGTGCTATCGATATCTCTGTAGGATAAACAGGGTCTCCCTCGGGCACCGATGCTGAATCTAAAGTATTGATATCCCCAATGATTGTTGCTCCGCTTGCTACGAGCTCACTTTTATTCTGCGCACCAATATCGTTACCTTTATCTATTGCCCATTTGGGGGTTAGCAACTTAGCCGAATCTTTTGGAGACTTAATTTCATCAGTTAATCTTCTTATATATCCATCCCTGATAAAGATCTCATATTCATTCCAGGTTCTGTCTTTGGGAAATTGTTTATTTAATTCTATAAGTAGGGCTATTTCTGCAAGATTTAAAGAACGGTTACTACCTATTTTTTGAGGCTTGATGAAGTCTTTGGGTAGCCTTAAATATTGATTTATTGAGTTATAGAGAAATTCTGGTTTTGATTCATCCACAATTAGTACTGTTACGTTTCCTGTTCCTAAGACTTTTACCCACTTTGAAACCACTTGACCATGGAAATGACGCATCCAGAAAGTTGGATTGATCTTTGACTCGCCAGGTTTATCTAGTACTGAATGTAGCCAGGTCACATAATCTGCCGTAATTCCATATTTTAAATATTGTTGATAAGAAGAGCCAAGAAGCTTGACCAGAGGCCTAACGGTAAAGAGCGCTTCAATTCTTCTTCCTTTAATCTCATTAAAGATTGTTTGTATCTGTTCTGTATCCAGCTCGGAGAAGAATTCGCTACTAAGTAATACAGTTTCAGATTTATCTGCATTAATGGCCTTTACTAGACGAGTCCATTCTTTCTTTGAAGTTTTCTCACCGCCTTTTTCATTCCAGCCCCACATCCTTTGAGATAAGGCCCAAGCGATCCGATGATGAGCTTTTCTTCCAATATTTGGATAGACAATTCCATTTCGCCTTAACTCAAGGCTTTGAGAATCAAAGGATTCCTGCAGAGCAGTAGTTCCTGATTTGTGGAATCCTGCATGAATTACTAAACGAGGTTCGCTCATTAGGCAATTATTCTATGAGTCTTTACTTCTATAGTGAGTTAAGGGATACGTTTTCATCATAAAGTGCTGAGAATTGCTGCCTTAACGCCTTGCACGAGATCTTTTAATGCCCAGCTAGGTTGATTTGGATATTGGGCTATCTGCTCATTTACTAATGGAAGGTGAACAAAGCCAGATTTAACTCCGCTTTCAAGAAGTTGATGTTGGAGATGGTAAAAAATGTGATTACAGAGAAATGATCCAGCAGAAAGTGAGATTTCACTTTCTAGCCCGCACTCTTTGACCGCTTCAACCATTTTCTCGATTGGCAGAGTGCTGAAATACCCATCTGCGCCCTTTTCAATAATTACCTTATTTACTCTCAATTCCCCTGCATTGTCGGGGATTCGAGCTGAATCATGATTTATTGCAATCTTCTCTGGGGTTAACGCTTTTCTACCTTCAGCTTGTCCGAAGGCAACTATTATCTCTGGATCTATTTCTTTGACTTTAGAGAGCAGAACATCTGCTGCTTTACCAAACTCAACAGGCAGAATAACTGTAAATAGATCTAATCCAGAGAAGCTCTCCTTGGAAATTGCTTCCACTACAAGTTGTGATGAGTTTAAATTAGATCCGCCAAATGGCTCAAAGCCACTTATTAACACTCTTCTCCTGATAGACAATTTAAATCTCTAGATTAACTAAACGCCAAGAAATGCTGCACCGACCAAAAGTGTTGCCCAGAGGATGTGAAGTGGCAACATCCATTTAGCTATAGTTTCGATCGCTGTCTTTTCAGATTCATCAGTGACTGAATCACTTCTTATTTGTAGTAACTCGCGAAGACCAACAGACAGGACCAGTAGGGTTGCCACCCATGCCACCATGCAATATGGACACAGGGCGCCGATTTCAAAAATAGTCTGAAACGCTAGCCAATGGCAAAAAATAACAGCAAGCACGGTGCCTGAAACTAGAAGTTGCCAAAATAACTTAGGAAAGTTGACTCGCAAAAACATGGCAACAGACAATGCAATCATTATCGCAAAAGTTGCAATTCCAATCAATGAATTAGGAAATCCGAAAACCTCTGCTTGCTCTGAAAGCATCACACTTTTGCAATTTACACTGGCATTTATATTGCAGGACGGAGTAAATCCTGCATCTTTTAAAACCTTAAATTTGTCAATTGTTAAAATGAATGAGGCTAGAAAACCGCTAATGCCGGCAATCATTAAGGCCCCAGCAGAAATACGACTATCTGATCTCATAGTCGCAGTATAAAGTTATGATGTGATCTACGCACTCTCACGCATAACTACAGTCTTTCTTCTCGCTTTCGCTCAGTTTTTTCCTATCGCTGTGGCAGCAGAGGCGGAATTGAAATTATCCATTCAGGCTCTAGACATCGATGAAACTTTGGTTGAATCTTCGCGAGGAGCAGCACTTGCAGTTTTAAGTGATGGATCTTTACTTCTAGCCGGAGGAAACGCAGGTAATCTTCTTTATCGTTTCAACGATTCGTCTTTGCAATTAATTGGCAAACTCTATAGCCAAGCTGAGCGAATTCGAGACTCACGCTTTGGCCCAACGGATGTAGCGGTATTGAAGCAAAGTGCTAAAGACGTCGAGCTCCTGATCTCCTATCCGCAAACTAATAAGAAAAAGAGTTGTGTGAGATTGGTAGTTTTTCGTTACAGCTTAAATCTTGAGAAGGGTTCTGTGTTTAAACATGAGAGATGGTTTCAAGGCAAGCCCTGTGTCCCTATCGGCGCTGTACAACATGCGGCCGGCAGAATTGAAGTAATTGATTCCAAGAGCGCTTATCTCACAACTGGTGATCTAGGTTTTCGCCGAATTAATCAGGTCTCAGCGCGGGGCTATCTTGGCGGGGTATTCAAAATATCTAAGAACAAAATAATTCAGATTTCGCGCGGCCATAGAAATCCACAAGGGATTGTGAGGGTTGGAGATAACATTTATATTTCTGAACATGGCCCACGTGGCGGGGATGAATTAAATCTGATTGAAGCTAATAAAGATTATGGGTGGCCTTTTGTAACATATGGAAAGCCATACACTTCAGGCGATTATGTAATACCAACAAAGACAGGAACGCATGTTGGTTATCAAGAGCCGATATACCAATGGAGCCCCTCAGTTGCACCTACAGAACTAGTTTTACTTCCTAAAAACAGTATTTGGGGGAATCTATCTAATTACATCGTGATGGGAACATTAGCTTCGCAATCGCTATTTTTTATTGAGTTACAAGATCAGAGTAGCGTAAGTAAAGTTCATGCTTATTTAGTGAGTGAGCGGCTCAGAGACTTAGAAGTCCTTCCAGCTGGCGGATTAGTGGCCACCACTGATGCAGGAAAGCTTTTATTCATCACTCCTACTAGATAGTAGGGCTAGAAGCCTTGTATTCTCATTACCATGTATAACGATGAAGATTGGAAAGATGACCTTCGAGAGAAGAAGCGTCTAAGTGATGAAGAAATTCATAAAAATAAAAGATCTTGGAAGAAACTTTCCTTTATTGCGCTTTTAATAATCGCTATTATCGGAGTCTTTAAAGGCTAATTATCTGGCCAATTAGAAGTTAAGTCATAGAGAAGTAGAAGGGCCGCCGAGAGAATCCCTCCAACCCAAATTCCCACTCCAACGCCCCATTGCAACTCAATGGAAGCCCAAACAGTTGCGATAAAGATAGTAACCATCGCCAGATCAAAGATCGCTCTCTCTTTTGAATTCATGGCATAAGCATAGAACAGAGTGATTTAAATACGAAGTAGGTCAATACCTTGCTATAGATTGAGCGCATTAAGTTGGTTAATCCTGAAAGGTTGCTTAAAAAGTATGCGTTTTCTTATTAACGTAATTGAAAGCATAGAAAAGCCTGCACATTCAAGGCAGGAAATCGATGCGATTAATGCCTTCAATGATGAGATTGTCGCCGCGGGACAGCGGGTATTAGCTGTTGGGATTGCTTCTCCAGATAATTCAATTCTGATAGATAATCGGGGTGGAGATGTTAAGTACATTAATGAGAGTTTCATTGACTCCAACGAGTATGTAAGTGGCATTTGGATTATTGATGTCCCTACTAGAGAGATTGCCTTAGAGCTAGCAGCTCGGGGTTCGAAGGCCTGTAATCGCAGAGTTGAGCTAAGACCATTACTAGGTTAGTAGATCTGCTTAGAAAACTTCTGCAAGTGCTTCTTGGAATTACTCTTATCTATACCGGAACGCTTCATCTAACAACGCAAAGACTAGAGTTTCAAGCTCAAGTTCCCCCTTGGTTAGGTCTTGATCCAGACTTTGTAGTTCTTGCCTCTGGTTATGTTGAGATAGCACTTGGTATTTCATTGCTTACTTTGTGGAAATTTCGCAGAGAAGCTGGATTAGCCACAGCGATCTTTTTTATTCTAATTTTCCCTGGAAATATCCGTCAGTATGTTGATGGAATCGACGCCTTTGGTTTAGATACCGATAGAAAGCGAGCAATCAGGCTGCTATTTCAACCGCTCTTAGTTCTATGGGCGCTCTGGTCAACTGATGCCTTAAAGAAATATATCTTGCGCGCCCGTAGGGATTCGAACCCCAAACCTTCTAATCCGTAGTTTGTGAACTTCTAGGAACTGTGTTCATCTAGATATTCACTGAGTCTCTGACGTGCTTTGCAGCAGTCAGAGGACCAGACGCTCTATCCGTATATCTTTGATAATTATGTCGTAGAAATGGTTATGCATCAAGAACCCCGAGATCAGACCCCGTTGGTAGTTTTCTAAGCAGATCTACTAACCTGGTAATGGTCTTACTTCAACGCTACTTTTTACTCGCTTTTTCGTAAGATTTAATTGCTTCATTTAATTCTTGATACTCTTCACACGACGTACCACAAATTGTTTTCAATTTAGCCAGATTGCTTTTTGCTTGGCGAAGTTGTTTTAATTTTAGGAATAGCTCACCCTGATACTCCAACGCTCCACGGTGTTTACTGTCTAGGGCAAGTGCTCTTCGATAGTAGGTGGTTGAATTTTTCATATCATCCATATTACGGGCAGCGAATCCAGAGAGATTCCAAACCTCGGGATTGTTTTTATCCTTCTTCCTGAGATCTTTGAGAATTTTTTCTGCTTCAGTCCAACTTTTAGATTTAATTAATGTAAGAGATTTTGCTAAAAGTTCTGCTGAGGTTGATTGAGTGGGTGTTGGTGTGGGTGTTGGTGTGGGTGTTGGTGTGGGTGTTGGTGTGGGTGTTGGTGTGGGTGTTGGTGTGGGTGTTGGTGTGGGTGTTGGTGTGGGTGTTGGTGTTGGTTCAGAGCTACCGCTCCCCCCACTTGGGGCTCCGTTAGCTGGGGAAATACCAGTCAGCACCATCGAAAGCGCAATTAGAAGCGCTGGAAACCGTAGCCGAAACATAGGTTAGCATCAGGTTCACATACCCGCATTTTTTACCTGATTCTTATTTGTTAGCCTCTGCAGTGATCAAATATAGAGGGAGGGGAGATCCGTGCGAAACCTAACTGACTTTAGGAACTTTGATATCAAAACCTTTGATGTGTTGTTAATCAACTATTTAGATAAGTTCTCTCTTCCTGTGCTTCGAGTATCTCTTGGTGTCGTTTTCATTTGGTTTGGCGCTTTGAAACCTCTCGGTAACTCTCCGGCAAATGATGTGATTACAAAGACAATTTATTGGTTTGATCCCGACATCTTTATCCCAATTCTAGGTATCTGGGAAATGCTTATTGGTCTGTGTTTACTCTGGACCCCTTTGATTCGTTTTGGTTTATTTCTATTGGCAGTTCAAATGCCCGGTACTTTTCTACCGCTAATTTTACGTCCCGAAATTTGTTTTACTAGCGCTCCATTCAATTTAACTTTAGAAGGTCAATACATAATTAAGAATTTGATTTTAATTGGAGCTGCAATGGTGGTGGGTAGCAAGTTAGTTCCGATTAAGAGCAATACCTAGCTTTTGAGCGGTGATTCGAGGTTTATTCTCCTAGCGAAAGACTCTTAAAATTAGATGTTAATCACTTTTTCATTAATCTTTGCACGCCAAGAAGAGAAGCTCCTTACAGATTGACTATGAGGTTTCACAAGCCAAGGGTAGGGGTAAATAGCAGCAAGGTTTCTAAATTTTTTAAATGACGGTACTGGAGCATAAGTAACAGCTACAGAGTTTTCTTGGGCGAAGAGATATGGGTCCCCTAAGTAAACTAAAAGCTGGCGCCTACGAGATAAATCTTTCAACGTCTCCAAGTAAAAGCCTATACGTCGCGCGCTCAGCTGTAATTTTGCCAGTGCGTTTTGATTAAAAACAAATACCACCGGTAGGTCCGGATTAGAAATCATTGCAGGATCGCTATCACCTAAGGAATCAATAGTTAACAGCACATATTTAGCATCACTATTTATTTGTGGACTATTGGGACCTGTGGTGGCTTTAAGATGAGGATCGTTATCTAATAGCGGCTCTTTGGGTAATTGCTCCACAACACTCTCATCTGGAAAGCTCTGAATGGGGCAGCTATTTCGTAAAGGACACGTGTTACACAAACCTGGTGCTCGCTTTTCTACTTGCCACCGTGCAAAACCATACGGTTTTCCTGTCCCAGCTCCAACACTCCATTGCCAACCAAGAAGGTTGGCAGCCCTGGATCCGTCAATCAACTTACGAAACATCTCTTCTTGCCCGTGCAGCCAACCTTTATCGCTCCGAACTGTCCAATGGGATGCAAGCCACATACGTGTTTGGTTTACTAACCAACCATCACTCTCTAATTCAACCAATACGGTTTTAATACAGAGCATCTCATTTTCCCAGCCATAACCTGGGCTATCCCAATTTGCACGGTAACGAAGATTCTCAAAAAGTCTCACTCCTAAACGAGCATAAAGGTGGCGCGAATACTCTTGCCATAAAAGCTCATCTCGGAACTTCTGGCGATCTTTATCTGGTGCACTTTTCACCGAGCGGTACACCTGAGGCAAGGTCAATAAGTTATGGCGAATGTAGGCAGAGAGAACACTGGCCCCTCTTGATTTTTTAGGTAAAAACTGGGAGCGATCTAAGGCATATCCCGTTATGTCAAGGTTGGCTAGAGCGTCATTTGCGGCGCTCTGGCCTCCTTTAATCGAGCTAAGGCCAATCGGACCTGAATGTAGCGAGGTAAATTCGTTCTTAATTATCTCTATTGGATTACTCTCAATATTTATGGATCTGAGATATGGATTTGTATCACTTACCAAATTAATTGCGCTTTCGCTTCAATGAGCTTAGGCGATGTCCTACCAAGATACTTGTCAATTCATCATCTTTTATTAATCTAATAAGGGCAACAGGATTATCTAGCTCGGCCTTGAGGCTTAGCCTTGATTTAGGTATTTTTAGTCTCCCTTTTTTGACTATTTTTATAATCTTCCCAGTAGCCCTACCTCCGCGATGGTGCCATATGACAATAGACCCAATTCTCAGGGATTGTTTTTTCACACTGTCTCCCCTCGCTTGTGGTTTATTGCTAACTGTATCCATTTAGTGGACCGAAAATCTTAAGGATAACAGTAAGCCACTAATTCACTGTGGCTCAATATCAGCAACACAAAGTCGAGAGTTATACCGGTTAGGCAAGAAATGACTCCTAATCCCAAAGCGCGCCCGTAGGGATTCGAACCCCAAACCTTCTGATCCGTAGTCAGATGCTCTATCCGTTGAGCTACGGGCGCAATTAGCCTGCGAAGCCTAGCATTTCTTGCATATCGGTAATTTTCACGCGAGGTTTTCCTTGGGCTTCGCCAGCTGATATCTCAGCGTTATTTATCTGCTCCCAGCCTTTTTGTGAAATATAGGTGATATTCCTAGAGCTTAATATCTCAAGAAGATCTCGACTGTTTTTTGGAGTTTTAAGATTTGAAATAAGTAACTGAATAACCTCAGATGAATCGCTTTTATTTGTTCCAATTACGCCTGTTGGGCCTCTCTTAGCCCAGCCAACAACATAGGTATTGCTCGAACCGATACGGCCATCGGTATTTTTAATCTTTCCACTCTCATAGACAAGCCCAGGCAGTTCTAGACAACGATAACCAATAGCGCTAATAACTAATCCGCACTTAATTGAATGAGTCTTTCCGGTTGGAACTACTTGCCCATCTCTGACCTCATTAACGCTAAAGACTATCTCCTCGACTCTGCCCTCTCCCTTTATTTCAAGAGGAGTAGATAAGAAGTGAAGCGAGAGTTTGCGATCTACTCCCTTTTTATCTGCGGTAGCGATAGCAGCCATCGCCTCAAGATTTGTCTTTATATCTTTTGGTATTTCACCTGCGTTACTGGCTCTTTGCTGAGCTGCGCTTATCTCATTTTCATCAATGAAAACATCGGTATATTCAAGCTTTGGAAGTTCTCGCAGTTCTGGTGAGGTAAAGGCGGCATGCTCTGGCCCACGTCTTCCAAATAAATGTACCTCTCTGATTGCAGAGTTGTGTAATTTATCCAAAGCGTATTGAGCAGTATCAGTTGGATCTAACTCTTTTGGATTAAGGGCTAGCATTCTTGCCACATCAATAGCAACATTTCCGGCACCAATAACAACTGCTACCTGATTACTAAAATCTACCTCTAAGTTTTTATACTCTGGATGGGCGTTATACCAAGGAACAAAATCAGCGGCTGATATTGAGTTTGCTAGCTCTTCTCCTGGAATGCCAAGTTTTCTTCCGACCGTTGAACCAGTAGCGATTATTACTGCGTCATACAATTCTTCTAGCTCTTTTAAAGAAATATCTCTGCCTAATTCAACATTTCCAATCAACCTAAAACCCTCTTGGGTGGCAATTTTTTCAAAGACTTTAGAGACGCTCTTAATCTTTGGATGATCTGGGGCCACACCGCTTCGCACCAAGCCCCAAGGTGTTGGAAGTTTTTCAATCATATCTATCGCAAATGTTTTTCCGTCTATCTCTGCGCTCTGCAAGGCTTGGGCAGCGAAGTAGCCGGCAGGGCCAGCACCGATTATTGCGATTCGAAATTCAGCCACGCGGAGACGAGAGGATTTGAACCTCCGATTCCCTTTCGGGAAAACCTCATTAGCAGTGAGGCGCACTAGACCGGGCTATGCGACGTCTCCAGTTATCAGGGGAGTTTACTCACTCTTGATGAAAGCTTGGAACCAAGCCTGTACGCTCTTACTTTATGAGCACATTTGATAAAGAGGCGGGAAGAAAACTTCCCTCACGCCCCCACGATATCCCTACTCCTGAGCCTTTAATGAAATTCATGGAGCAAGGATGGGCTCCCTCTCCTCTAGAGAATCTACAAAAAAATAGCGCTGCAGACTTTGCTGCCAAACGTAGAGAGCTTCTATCTAAAGCATTTTCTGGTAAAAGACTTGTCATTCCTGCCGGCACATTTAAAGTTAGAAGTAACGATAGTGATTATCGCTTTAGGCCTCACACCGCTTTTTCTTGGCTTACTGGGATTGGTGGAAGTGATGCAGTTCCTGACTCAATTTTGATTCTAGAACCAAGTGGCTCAAGCCATGAGAGCCTCTTATTTATTCATCCAAGATCTCCACGCGAGAGAAGTGATGAGTTTTATAGAAACCCAAGACATGGAGAGTTCTGGATTGGGCGAAGGCTGACTCTGGCTGAAAGTGAGCTTGTCTATGGCATAACGGTTCGCCATATTGATTCCCTTGATGATTTTCTGGCAAGTGAGAAAGAAACTTTGATTATTCGTGGGGAAGATAATTACATTGATTCTAGAGTTAGAGAAAATAGTGGTGATGAAGAACTTGCTTCCTGGGTATCTGAAGCGCGTTTAGTTAAAGATGAGTATGAAATCCTAGAGATGCGTAAAGCAATTGATGCTACCCATCGCGGCTTTGAAGACATGATTAAGCAGATTCCTAGTTCAATCGGCAAAAAACGTGGCGAGCGATTAATTGAAGGAGCTTTTTTCACAAGAGCCAGATTCGAAGGAAATGATCTCGGCTATGACAGTATCGTGGCAGCTGGATCTCATGCCTGTGTTCTTCATTGGATAAGAAATGATGGGCAACTTCGTGATGGTGAATTGCTTCTAATTGATGCTGGAGTTGAAATGGACTCTTTATTTACAGCTGATATCACTAGAACTTTTCCAATAAATGGCAGGTTTACTCCAGCCCAGCGCAAGATCTATACCTTGGTATATGAAGCCCAGAGAGCTGGAATGAAGGCGGTAAAACCTGGCGCAAAGTTTCGTGACTTTCATGTAGCAGCTAGCGAAGTTCTCGCTAGAGGACTTGAAGAGATGGGAGTTCTTCCAATTCCAGCGCAAGAATCGCTCAAACCAGATGTAGGACTTCATCGCCGCTGGACCGTGCATGGCACAGGACATATGCTCGGAATGGATGTTCATGATTGTGCAAAGGCTAGAAAAGAAGCTCATACTGAAGGTGTTTTGAAAGAAGGAATGATCTTAACTGTTGAGCCAGGACTTTATATCCAGCCAGATGACACGCTATTTCCTGCAGAGTATCGGGGAATTGGTGTGAGAATCGAGGATGATGTCTTGGTAACTAAAGATGGTTGTGAAAACTTAAGTAGTGCAATGCCTTCTCATCCAGATGAAGTTGAAGCCTGGATGGCAGCTTTAACCTCTAAGTAGACTTTCACACTCCTCGGCAGGAATAAATTTTGTTTCTTCACTCCAAGTCAAATCCAATGGCCTAATATATTTTTGAACGTTTCCATTTTTTTCTAACTTTGCACTTGATGTTACAAATCCATTCTTATCGCCCTTTAAAAACAACTCTCTCTCGGTTGTCCCATTACTTGTCGACAAACCATAGAAACCTCGCGCTATGCCATTGGTATAGGTTCCAAGAAATAATCCTTTAGATGGCTCACCATTTATATTCTTATAATAAAAGTCAGCCGAGATTGTATTGTTATCGTGATAGTGAACGTTAAAAACATAGAGATCATTAGGTAGCTCTGCCAAATAACAACCCATAATTTTTTCTTTTTCAGCACGCTTTGGTGATCGCAGTGAATCTATGGCTGCCGTTATTACTGGGATTGCATCATCTAGTGAATTAAAGAATGTTGCTCCCACCTGGATCCATGAGCCATTTATCAATAAGTTAACAGACCAGATGTGATACTCGCCCTGACCCTCTATGCCTTCACTCAAATAATAAGCAGCCTCTTCTTCTATCCCAGGAAGATCAATCTCTTTTTGACCAAATCCAATCCAGTTTGGAGTTAGCTCTGAAAAGAGAGTTTTATTATCGGGGGCCCACAAAATTGTTGCTCCAACTTCAGCCTCTTGCAGACCATAGGTACAAGCAATGCCACCAGCGTTATAGGCCGCATATAAATCAGTTCCCTCTGCTGGCTCCCACTCTGTCTCAATGTATTTAGCATCAGCAATTCTTGGCAATATTGATTCTAAAACCTTGGTCTCTGCGCAATTACTTGGAACCGATGGTAGCTCTGGGGCGACAACCTCTTCCTGGCTACTACATGAGGCCAAAAATAAGGAGAGGGTTAGAAATAGAGCGCTCTTTTTCATATTCGTATTATTGCGCAATCCAGATACCAAGGCCTGCAGCAAGAAGAGCAAGGGCATAATTTCCAAAGAGATTTAATAAAAAGAGCAATTGCTCGCGCCTTTTAGCCTGCTCAAACAAATCCATAGCAAAAGCCGACCAGGTAGTAAGAGCACCTGAGAATCCCATCAGGGCAAAGGCTATGTTGGTCTCTGATTCAAGGATTAACCCAAGTAAAAAAGAGCCAATTACATTGACTAGTAATATTCCTAGTGGGAATTTTAGATAGCTCTTTAAGTATTCAACAATTACAAATCTAACGGGGGCGCCAATAAATGCACCCAGTAAAAAATAGCTTACTCTCATATTTTCACCTTAGGTTTTATGGCAAAGAGAATCAGCAGGCTTACTAAGACTGTGCCAAAGAAGTAAGTGATACTGCGTAGTGAATTGTCCTCAACATGAATAACTGCAACTGAGGAGAAGGTAGTAAGACCAGCAGCAAAGCCTGGAATTAAGGCTAGGCGAATCAACTCTGAGGTAGATAGGCGTAGGGCGATAAACCCAGCAACTGTCACACCAAATATATTTACTAAAAAGAGTCCTATTTCATCGCCTTTTGAAACTGTTAAATAGCGAAACAGGGAGCCAAGTGCTCCCCCGAGCCCAACTGCTAGTAAACGCTTCAATTCGCTAGTGTTTAAGCCTTATTGATTAATTTATTCGTAAAGCCTGAAATAAGGCTAATAATTAAAGCCCCTATTAGAGCTGATGTAAATTTGTCAATTGTTAAAACATCGCTCCAGCGATCTACCAGGGTCAACATCGCTGCATTAATCGCAAACACAAAGAGGCCGAAAGTTAGTATCACTGCAGGAAGGGTAAATAGCTTTAATAGGCCGCCAAGAAATGTATTAACTACTCCAAAGAGGGCCGCTACCCAGAAGTAATTCCAAGCACCATCTTGAATCTCTATGCCAGAGACAATAAATGTTGTTAACCAGAAAGCAAGGGCAAGTATCGCCCAACGCTTTACTAGGTTCATTAAACTATTCCTTCGCGCTTGCGAATCTTTGAGCCAAGCCAACGAATGGGATCGTATTTCACATCTACTACTCGCTCCTTCATTGGAATGATGGCGTTATCAGTAATCTTGATATGTTCTGGGCAAACTTCTGTGCAGCACTTAGTGATGTTACACATTCCAAGACCATGCTCTTCTTGAGCTTTTTGTTTACGGTTACGAAGTCGATCAAGTGGGTGCATATCAAGCTCTGCAATACGAATAAAGAAGCGTGGACCAGCAAAAGACTTTTTATTCTCTTCATGGTCGCGGATAACATGGCAAGTATCTTGGCAGAGGAAGCACTCAATACATTTACGGAACTCTTGGCTGCGCTCAACATCGACTTGAGCCATCCGATATTCACCAGGCTTTAAATCCTCTGGCGCTGCAAATGAAGGAATCTCCATAGCTTTTCTATAGTTATAGGAAACATCGGTAACTAAATCGCGGATTACTGGAAAAGCTCTAAGCGGAGTGACAGTTATAGTTTCATCCTCTGCAAATGTATTCATGCGCGTCATGCAGGCAAGACGCGGTTTTCCATTGATTTCCATAGAGCAGGAGCCACACTTACCAGCTTTACAATTCCAACGAACTGCTAAATCTGGCATCTGTGTGCCTTGAACTCGATGAATTACATCAAGGACTACTTCACCCTCATTGGCCTCAACGCTGACATCTTCTAGCTTGCCCTCCTTGGCATCACCACGCCAGATACGTAGCTTTACTTTACGAGACATTAGTTGCCACCCTTCACAAGCTCTGCTTCAGTGTAATACTTCTTTAGCTCATCCATCTCAAATACTTCAATTAACTCGGTAGGAAGCATCTGAGACTTAGCAGGATCAATTTCAACCTGCTTACCACTCCATTTACTCAAATGATTAATAGTGCGCCAATTTGCATCCATCTTTGGATAATCATCACGAGTATGACCACCTCTTGACTCTTGCCTTGCAAGTGCTGAACGAGCAATTGATTCAGAAACCAATAGCATGTTCTCTAAATCTAAAGCTAAGTGGAAGCCTGGGTTAAATGCCCTTCCGCCACTTGCTTTGACCTGAGCAGCTCTTTTTCGAATGGATTCGAGTTTTTCTAGAGCATCAGAGAGTTCTTTCTCATTTCTAATGATTCCCACTAAATCTTGGGTCACATTCTGAAGCTCGTCATGTAGAGCATAAGGATTCTCGTTGCCATCGCGGGTAAATGGTTCATTTAGATGGCTATGGGCTCTAGCAATTTCTTTATCGCTAACTGTCGGCCTATTACTTGCTAACTTCTTCACATATTCAGCAGCTCCCGCTCCTGCTCTTCTTCCAAAAACAAGAAGATCTGAAAGTGAATTACCGCCAAGACGATTAGAGCCATGCATCCCGCCTGCAACCTCGCCTGCAG
>Ga0194132_10003406_pt1 | contig 28313 bp, 24 predicted proteins | sample TA2KigOf80mmetaG_FD_148612 | JGI IMG/M metagenome (GOLD analysis project Ga0194132, IMG submission 148612) | Freshwater microbial communities from Lake Tanganyika, Tanzania - TA2015054 Kigoma Offshore 80m | ecosystem: Environmental > Aquatic > Freshwater > Lake | place: Tanzania: Lake...
GAACTCTCTGCTAAACTGCCTCCGAGACAAACTCATGATGCATTCCTCCATTCGCTGAATTCTGCATCTTAACCGTTTGTCTCACTTTTGGGGGCAAGTCCAGTTGGTCGCGAGAGAGCTGCTGTACGCCAGGACGGCAGAAGCGGAAATCGGCGCCGAGGAGGTTCTCAAGCCGGTGCCTTGGTGGAAACGCACAGCCCCGCCAGCGACCACCAACTACCTCTTGTGGGTTGTGTTGGGTACCGTTGTCGCGCGGCTGCTTTTCGTTATCAAGAAGCTTCTGCCGTCGAACTGAATTGCCCGCCAGAGCTGTGCGCCCTTCCTTGGAATCGGGCGACTGAATAACGGCGTGAGCCAAATCGACAGTCCTGGGTTGTCAACGGCGCGACTTCAACTCGAGGTCTCCACACGCAGACTCAGCAAGCTGAGGAGGCAGGAGGGGGCGCGCGATCGCGACCCGCGTTGAGAACGGCGCCGTTTGGAGCAATCGGAGCCGTCCCCGTGTCGAGTGCTGTGAGACTGCTGCACCGTTGCTTCTCTCATTCTCGATGACCCCAGGCTCTGAGCAGGAGCCTTCCCATGACTGTGCAGGGCAATGCCCAGATTGCCAAGGACGTACCTCCTTCCGATAACCAAAGATAGGCTCGGTTCGGGGCGTCTCCTCGAACGAGAATATCCTTCTGGCGACCAGAAACACTCGCAAGGTGAGTTGTGATTTGCGGAACCCGGCTGGGGACGAAGCTGACGGGTACATCGATAGGTACCCCATTATGGTCTGCAGCCCACCGCAATCGGATGCGTTTTGAGGTGACAGTCTGGATGAGACTCTGTCCGTCGTCTCGGTTCGGCTCAAGAAGATCATTCCCTACGACTCAGTCGCGATCTATCTCGTGTCTGACGGTGTGCTGCTTCCCAAATACGTTTGGGGTGTCGACGCCCACTGCTTCTTCTCGTTGGTCATCCCCCTGGGAGAAGGCCTCTCCGGCTGGGTAGCGAAGCACCAGGAGGCCATTGTCAATGGCAACCCGGCTGCCGAGTTGCAATGTCTGGGAGAGCCCGCCAGTGCCACGCGGTTGCAGTCGGGACTCGCAGTGCCTTTGCATGGGTTGAATGGGATGCTTGGAGTGCTTGCGCTCTACCGTGCGGAGCGAGGGGCCTTTTCCCGAGATCACCTTCGCATTGTGCAAGCCGTCAGCCCCAAGCTCGCCCATGCCGTTGAAAACGCCTTGAAATTCCAGGAGGCCGAAACGTCAGCGACCATCGATGGCCTTACGGATCTTCCCAACGCCCGGTCGATGTTCTTGCACCTGGAGGGAGAGCTAGCCCGCTGTAAACGGGAAGGCGCACCGCTCGCTCTTCTCGTGTGCGACCTGGATGGATTCAAGCAAGTGAACGATCGTTTCGGGCATCTCGAAGGGAACAGGGTTCTGCAACTGGTTGGGAAGGGAATCAAGGGCCTGTGCCGTCAATACGACTGCGCCGCCAGGATGGGCGGCGACGAGTTTGTCCTAGTTCTGCCTGGTCTGAAATCCGATGACCTGCAATCGATTAGAGAGCGGCTTGCCGAGGTCGCTGTTGGCGCCGGACTCACCGTTTGCGGCGAGCCGTGACTCTCGGTCAGCGTGGGAGAAGCCTTCTATCCATCTGACGCAGAGCAGGCCGAGCAGCTCCTGGCTGTCGCCGACCAGAGAATGTACCAAGTGAAACATCAGCATCACCTGTTGCGGCCGGACCGTGAAACCGCCGCAGCCTAACGGCGATTCCAAAGCGTTGTGATCCATCAGCAAACTGTTGCCCTGAAGCAGCCGCAGTTGCCGCACCCTTCCTCCTGCGCCGGCTGGTGAGTGGAGACCTACCTGGCAGTTCGATCAACTCCTTCATGTTGTTCCAATCGCGCTCTTCGCGTGAAGCTAGACTAGCCGCAGAGGCGCTTCTTGCCGGCGATCTGGCGACTCGATAGAATTAATCGATAGTGGACGAGGCGTCATCGTGACTCCGGATTTGAAAGTTCTCACTTGCGCGCTGCTTACGGCGCTATTGGTTTTCAGGCCCGCCAATCGCGTGCAGAGCGAATCAGGGAGCGAGCGAAAGCTCGAGCCAGAAAGAGTACTGAAAGCGCTGGAGGAAATCCGCTTCGACCTCAAGCACGTCTACCATGCTCGCGACCTTAGCTTGCGCCGGGACGCCATTACTCTGAACTTCAATCGGGGCAACCTCATTTTTCTCGAGCCGGTCGGCGGGGTGGTGACTGGATTGTTCTTCTGGGGGCAGGGCACTGTGATCGCGGTGCCACCTCTCAAGATCGAGAAACAACAGCTCAATCTGTTCACCGGTTCGCCGACTCTCAGCGAACACTTTAACGAAGCTTATCTTCGCTTCACCGACGGAACCCACGCCGAACTGATGGCGCAAATTTCGGAGGCACTTCTCGAAGAAACGCCAATCGACCAAACGGCTGCACTGGCCCAGTTCGAGCAAATGATCCGGCGAGAAGTTCTCAGCAACTACCGGCTGCTGGCCGATCTGCTCGACGGCAGAAGAACCCCGCTGTTCTCCAGCAAGATCGCCGGTACGCGACTCGGGATCATCGACGTGGCTGTTGACCGCCGCAAAGCGGAGGCAGTCCAGATCGGCCAGTTCCATACCGAACACGAACGCACGGTCTACAACGCCTGGTGCAGCTATTCCGGCGTTGCGGATGGGAAGGCCGCTGTGGGCGCCAAGGTCATCGATGCCAAACTATATCGCATCGACACCGAAATCGATAAGAACGACCGGCTCTCCGGGTCGACTCTCGTCGAGTTCCAATGCCTGCAGAACGACGCATGGGTCCTGACCTTCGATCTTTCCCGGTTCCTAAAGGTATCCAAGGTTGAGGATGAACAGGGCCGAGCACTCCGGTTCTACCAGAACAGTGACCTGACGAAGGACGAAGAACTCAGCCGCCTTGGGCACGACGTGGTCGTTGTTGTGATGCACGAGCCATTGCGCCTTGGCGAGATGAGGGCGCTGAAGTTCACGTACTCTGGCGAGGTCATTTCCAGGGTCGGGAGCGGAGTGTTCTATGTTGGCTCGCGCGGAAGCTGGTACCCTAACCTGGGAACCAGTGACCGCGCTCGCTACAGGCTCAGTTTCAAACATCCAAAGCCGCTCACGATCGTCGCAACGGGAGATCTTGTGGAATCCTGGGAGGAACCGGCCCGCCGTTGTTCGATTTGGAGTTGTGATCAAGAAGTCCCCGTAGCCGGGTTCAACTATGGAGACTACAACCTAACGCGGGCTGTGGCTGATGGCGTTGAAGTCGAGGTTTACGCCAATCGTGGAATCGAAAACGTCTATCGGGAGGTCGTCGAGCGGATCGAGTATATCCGGGCTCTACAGCGCCAGCGGGCGCTGAACCAGCGTAACCGCGGCGCTTCAGGCCCCACCGCCGATCTGTTTCCGGCGGTGCCGAACTTCCTCGACTTCGACACCACACGTTTCTCCAAAGAGATCTCGGCCCAGGTGGTCGATACGCTTGCTTTCTTTGAGAGTTACCTTGGCAAGTATCCCTACCGGCGTCTGGCCGTGTCGCAGATTCCTGGCCGCTTCAGCCAGGGCTGGCCGTCACTGCTTTACGTGACGAGCCTTTCCTTTTTGAGTCCTGGGCAGCGGGCGCGCCTGGGACTCGCAAGGGACGAGGAAGCTTCATACCTGGAGTGCCTGAACGCCCACGAGATTGCGCACCAATGGTGGGGAAACCATCTGGGGTGGAAAAGTCATCATGACCTGTGGATGATCGAAGGGTTCAGCAGCTACCTGGCGTATCTCTCGATGCGCGCGAAGTATCCCGACGGGAAGCAGTTCGACAACCTGCTCCGGTTTGGCCGCGACAAACTGCTCGACAAGAACTCGGATGGGCAAACGCTCGAAAGCGCAGGACCCATTTGGCTAGGGGCCCGGCTGGCATCCTCAAAATTCCCCGCCGCTTACGGAACGCTCGTCTACGAAAAGGGCGCCTGGGTTCTACATATGCTGCGCTACCTTCTCTTAGATCCCGTGACCGGATCGGACGAGCCGTTCAGGAGCTTGATGCGCGACTTCGTAGCGGCACATGCCGGAACGCTGGTGGACACCGCCGACTTCCAGAGGATGGTCAACAAGCGGATGCCCGCTGCGCTGGATTTGGAAGGCAACCGAAAGCTGGATTGGTTTTTCGACCAATGGGTCTATGAGACCGGCATTCCCGTTTATCGTCTGGAGTCTTCCGTGACACAGAAGAAGGGAGGAGGCTTCGTGTTGAAGGGCAAGATCAAACAAGACGGCGTGTCCGAGTATTTCCTGATGCCGGTGGAGGTGTTCGGCCACTTCTTGCCAGACAGAGTAGCTAAAATCGGACGGGTGGTTGCTTCAGGCAAGGAGACAGAGTTCCGGTTCGATCTGAAGTCCAGACCACAGAAAGTGACGCTGGATGAAAACCACCAGCTTCTCTGCGAGAACCAGACCCTGTAGATTCGAGTAGACCGTCGCTGCCGGCTTCTAGAGTTTCTTCCGAAGGCTGTGTTCGCCTTCGGCCTTCTTGGTTGGCATCGAGCGACACGGGCTGCAAGGCAGAGCAGCTCTCCGGCGCATCGGCCAATCCCAGAACAGCCACAGAGCCACGAAGGCTGCCAGGGGAGTGAGTCCCATCAGGGTCATGCTGGTTACGTAGGATCCAGTGGCCTGGATCGTTTGACCGACGCGCTCTTGCATGAGTCCCGTGCCTAGCCAGGCAAACGTTCCCAGAGAGCCCACCACCAGTCCCTGGTGCTTCTGGCTGATTTCCTGGCCGAAGGCATAGTAGTTCGGAAAGAGGCCCAGAGCGCCGGCGCCGATGAGCAGCAACAAGCCGAGCAGCAACAGTCCTTTCGACGCCAGCGCTGCGATGACGCCCAACGAAGTCAGCAGCGAACAGCCCAGGAAAGTGACGAGCCGGGCGCGATGGACGTTCCAGCCGTGGCTGGCAAGTTGCTTGACGATGTATCCAACCGCAAGGCATCCCAAGTCAGTGGCAACATAGTAGGCTGCAGTGAAGTAGTTGGCGAAGGCTTCCGAGTAGTCATGCGCCTCTTTCAGGAACTTCGGCAGCCAGGCACGAAAGAACTGCCACGTCATGTTGATGGCAATGACGATGAACACTAGAACCACGTAACGCCGCACTGTCGCGAAAGAATCGGTTGCCTGTTCGCTGCCCTCGGAAGACAGACCAGTGTCGTCAGGCTTGGCGATATCGCGACCCCGGACCAGGCCGAACCACGGGAACACCCACAAGAAGCCGATTCCTCCCACAATCAGAAACGGAGTGCGCCATGAGCCAGGGGTCTCTGTCATGGTGAACTGAACGACAAAGGGAGTCAGAATGGCACCGATCGAGGCGCCACTTTGCAGGATGCTGTTGCCAAAAGAGCGGTCTTCGCGACTGAGGATGCGCTGGGTCGTGATCAGTGCGCAGGGCCATTGGCCTGACTCGAAGAGGCCGAGGGCGGTGCGGCAAAACAACAAGCCGATGTAGATTTCCCGATTGGCCAGGTTCTCGGCCGACTCTCCCAGCGTTCCGGCCAGAAGGCTGCCAATTTGTCTCGAATAAGCTGTCGCAAGGCCTGCCGCAGACCACATCACCAATACGAACGGATACAGCCATCGAACGCTGACCCGGTCGGCCAGGAAGCCAAAGAACAGCGCTCCCAAGGCAAACGCCCAACTGAAACCGGCTTCCAGCCTGCCGTACTGCGCGTTATCGAGGTGGAACTCCTGCTTCATGCGCGTCGCGGTCAGCGACAAGGTCTGCCGGTCCATGTACAGCAGCATGGTGGCAAACAAGAGGAGCAGGCAGACGGACCACTTCCAGTAAGGCGAGCGAGCATAGCTCATGCGTCCCACTCCTTGCCGTCCCAGGCGATGACGCGTTCCAACAAGGCAGCCACGCCCGCGGCGAATACCCGGAACAGTGCCTCGCCCTTTTCGGCCGAGGCAGCACTCGGGTAGCCGATGTGGCCGAACGCCGTGCGGTCGGGCGTCGTCCAGGCTCGGTTTGCGGGTGCGAACCCTCGGCCTGAATCGACGCCGGCCACGACGGCGTAGTCGCCGACGAGTTCCGGCCGAAGCCGGAGCATCATGGACGTCTCCCATTCGCAAGCGTGAGCCATTTCCGTTTGCCGGAACGATGCGTCGGCATCGTTCGGATTGCCGGTGTTCCAATAGGAGACCGACAGCAGGAGCAGATCGCTGCGACTGCGGTACTTCTGCCGCAACTCGAACGTTGCTTGTTGAGAAGGAACGATGTTGCCCCCATGCCCGTTCAGGTAGACGAAACGTCGAAACCCATGGGGAACAAAACTTTCTGCCAGGTCGTTCAGAGTATCCAGATAAGTGCGCGGAGACGCCGAGATGGTTCCAGGGAAATCCAGATGGTGATGCGAATTGCCCAGCCACAGCAGCGGTGCAAACAGCGCTCGTCCGTGCAGCGACTGGCTTGTCCGGCGCACAACTTCACCCAGCAGCAGGCTGTCGGTGAATACTGGCATGTGCGGACCATGTTGCTCGACGGCAGCGATCGGAAACACCAGTGGCATGTCCCGTGACAATTTCGATACTTCGGTCCACTTCAGTTCTGTCAGTTGCATGAATCCTCCTTTCCAACCACCCATCGGACGATCCACAGAGGACTCGTCCAGCTTGAGCACAAGACCCACGGGACTTTGCCCACCGCGATTCTTGTAAGCTCTCTTCAACTCTTCGGCTCCACGTTTCGCTGACGGATATACAAGGAACCGAGATCGGGATTTCAAGAGGTATCCTGAAAGACACACGGGGAGTCCTTCCACAGTTTGTGAAAAGAACAGCGCCAGCGGACTCGCCGCTCGTCCGAGGATTCCGATTCCCATCAACCAGACCTGGCTCAGATAATTTCCACCGGGCTCTTCTTCTAACGCATTCCTGCGGATTGAACAAATGAATAGTCACGGAATAGTCAGGGAATAGTTAGGTAGATTTAGGCAGGAGCTAAGGAATCTGCCAGGACGGGCAACCTGAGGACACATGGAGAAACGTCCTTGACAGCAACTGTCGAATTTCCGAAACTGGCGTTGACGATCTTAATTGATGCATTCCGCTTGACAGAAGAGAAGACAGGGAGGTCTCGCATGAAAAGCCTTTCCGCTAGCCGGATCCGTTTCCTGATCGGTCCGTCACTGATGGTGTTCCTGTGCAGCTTGGCGCTGGCGCCATCGCTCCGAGCTCAGACAGCCGTTTCGACCCTTGTGGGAACAGTCAAAGACCAGTCTGGCGCCGTAGTGGTGGGCGCCAATATCACGTGCACCAGTCGCACCACCAGTGAGCGTAAGGTGACGGTAACGACGGACGCCGGGGACTATCGAATTCCGCAGATTCTACCTGGGTTTTACGACGTGAGCGCTGAGGCTCAAGGTTTTAAAAAAACCACCGTTTCTAATATCGAGCTGCTGGTTCAGCAGACTGGGCGCGTCGACATCGTGTTGCAGGTGGGTGAAGTTAGCGATACCGTCGAAGTTACTGGCATGGCGCCTCTGCTGCAGTCGGAAGAAGCTTCGGTGGGAAACGTCATTGACCAAAAACGAGTTGTTCAGTTGCCCCTCAATGGAAGGGGCTTTCTGCAGCTGGCTTTTCTGGTTCCAGGAGTTTCCCAGGCCGGCGGAACCGGAGGCAGGACGGCCGAGGAACGGGGAACGTTCAACGGGAACTCCGCGATCAGTGTGGGCGGAAACCGGGAGAACGCGAACGTCTTCTTGCTGGACGGAACCATGAACACGGATCGGAACTTCAACATGTTCGCCGTTGGGCCGAGTGTGGATGCCATCCAGGAATTCAAGGTCCAGGTGAACAACTACTCTCCCGAGTTCGGTGGGCAAGGGGGCGGCCAGGTCAATGTGGTGACGAAATCGGGAACGAATTCATTCCACGGAGCCGGCTGGGGCTATTTCCGCGATGCGAAGTTCGATGCCAAAAACTTCTTCGACCGGCCCGACCGGCCGATTCCTCCCTTCGACCGTCAACAGTTCGGCGTGGCTGCCGGTGGGCGAATCATTCGCGATAAGGTTTTTTGGTTCAGCAACTATGAAGGATTTCGGCAGACCAAGGCCCAGACCGTTCAGGCCCAAACGCCCACCGCAAAAGTTCGCAGCGGCGATTTTTCCGATTTCCGCGACGCGGCCGGCAATCTGATCTTGATCTACGATCCTTTGACAACTCGGCCTGATCCTACGGCTCGGACAGGTTTCACTCGTAACCCCTTTCCAAACAACATCATCCCCGCCGATCGGATTGACCCGGTAGCCGTGGCGCTGCTCAAGTACATCGATCTGCCCAATCAGTCGACCGTGTTGCCTAAGGGGACAGGACTCTTCTTCAACAACTTCCCCAGACAAGAAGAGCAAGACCAGATGACCCACCGGATCGATTACATCCGGTCCACCTCCTCCCGAATCTTCGGACGCTACAGTGTTACGGACGAGAATGCGAAGATTCCTCGGGAGTTCACCGGACAAGGACGTTTGCGGCAGCCACGGGCGCAGAACCTTACGCTCTCGGAATCGCATACCTTTGGCAATTCCATGTTCAATGAGTTTCGCTTCGGCTACATGCGATTCCGCCTGTTTAAGCTGCAAGAGAACGCTCGAAAGGCGGACATTGTGAAACAACTCGGCATCAAGAATGCCGAGGCCATAAGCGGGGATCCTGACCGCTGGGGAGTTCCCAACATCAGCTTGGTGGATGCTGGAATTTCTTGGGGAGACGGAGAGTTTGGCGGTACGAGCAACGCCCGCAACAACTCCTTTCACTTTGTGGACACGTTCTCCATGATCCGCGGCAACCACAGCCTGAAGTTTGGAGGAGACATTCTGCGGGACCAGCTAAACAACCGATCGGTCAACTTCTCGACGGGGCTGCTGTCGGTCAATGGCCGTTACACTCAGTTGCCGGACCGAGGAGGAGTCACCGGATCCAGTATCGCGCAATTCCTGCTTGGCTACAGCGACAACCAGAATATTCCCCGGGGTAACGCACAACTGTACATGCGAAGAACCCAGTTCGCTTTCCACATCAATGACGACTACAAGGTGACTCCCAATCTGACCCTCAATGTGGGGTTACGCTGGGAGTATATTCAACCTTGGGTCGAGAAATACGACAACTTCTCGATGTCGGCTTTCTTTGGCACCTACGGTGGCCCTCCGCCGTTATTCCTTAAGGCAAATGGATATCCGTTTGCCTTTGGAGGAACTGGCAAGGCGATCCAGGTGGACCCCATTACCGGTGAACCTTGCACTAATTGCGCTAAGGTTTCGCGCGGTATCATCCTGCCTCAAAAGAAGAACTTCATGCCTCGCTTCGGCTTCGCGTATCGGCCCGGTGGAAGCAACAGCTGGGTGATTCGAGGCGGCGGTGGAGTGTTCTTCGACACCCAGATTGGAAACACCATTGTCGATTATGCACGCAATCCGCCTCAGGCTTCAGCAGCCTATGGCCAGAACCCCGACTTTTATTATGTTCTTCAAAGAATCAACGAGTTTCTCCCTGTACCGCCGCGAAATGTCGCTGGCGGCGGCTGGGGAACGACGATCAACCTCCCGCGAGCCCATATTGTCAATTACAACCTCACACTTCAGCGCCAACTGAACTCAAGTAGCAGTCTTACATTCCAGTACCTCGGGTCGCAGTCCCGCAAGTTGACCATCTCGGTTTCAGCCAACTGGTATATATCCAACGGAGACGCTTGCAAGCTCTACCCAGACGAGTGCCGAGCGAACAATGGCATTCTGCCTATCGAATCCAGGTACCTGTTCAGGACCGGAGCCGGCGACGATCGTACCTTGCCAGTGCGAACGTGCTGCCAACAAGCGTGGCCCAAAGTAAACGCTAACTACAATGCGGGAGCTGTGACCTATGAACGCCGCTTCAGTTCGGGACTCAGCATCCTGAGCTCGTATACTTTCTCGAAGTCAATCGACAACGGCCATGAGATTCGCGGTGGAGGCTCTACAGAACCCATCAATCCTTATCGCTTGGATCTGTGGCGCGCGCTTTCGAACTTCGATCAAAAGCACCGATTTGTTACCAGCTGGTTGTGGGAATTGCCGTTTGGGAAAGGGAAACGTTTCCTGCCTTCATTGTCTCGAGCCGCCGACTTGCTGCTGGGCGGTTGGGCTCTGAATGGGATATGGACGGCGAGCACTGGAAATCCTTTTTCCACGTACGACTTCAATATTTTCTCGGCAATGCCAAACATCAGCGCGAATCCGACCCTTCCCAGGAGCCAGCGCGATCCACAGCGCTGGTTCAACACGAGCGTTTTCAGCCGGATCGATGTCAATGGCAACTACGGAAATATGCCGCGAAATATCTTGCGCGGTCCAGGGTTAAACAACTGGGACTTGGGAGTAACCAAACGGTTTCCGATTTCGGAACATGCGGGTGTGGTGGAGTTCCGAGCGGAGTTCTTTAATGCCTTTAATCACCCTATCTTTGATCCGCCGGTCAGCGGTCCAACGAGCGGGTCGTTTGGCAGAATTATTTCTGCGCGTGACCCTCGAGATATACAGTTTGCCCTGCGCTACGTTTGGTAATGGCAACGGTCCGGCCTCGCGTATGGCAAGTCGCCGGCCTGTAAACTGGACCGGCGCTGCGCTACGAAGCACAACCAAAATCGGTTGCGACAACCTGTAGCGCTGCGCCGCGATTCCTGCGGATCTGCAGCAGCAAGCTCCCGAGTCACGGCAACCTGCAAACGAATCACTCGGAGCGCTGAAGGTGCACACCCGCACGAGTGGCCCATTCCCTTCGCCCTCCTGAAACTCCCCGCCAGAGTCCCACCCGATTCGCTGGCTTGCCTAACTGGCGCAACGTTGAGCCCGGAACCGTGTGCTCGTTTCGTGCTGTCTTGAAAGAGCTATTGACCACGCCTGTGAATGACTATACGTTGCCTGCGGCGCACGCGCCACCGGAGCGCCATGCCCTATCTGCGTTCGGAGTTGTTCATGTTCCCGATTTTTTCGCAGCCAGCCTCGCCTTGCTGCAGCCGGGCTCGTGTCGCACCCTGCGGCGCATGATGCAGTTCACGGGACACTGGTAACGAAAGCCACAACCTCAGGGCGATGCCAGCAGGGCTGAAGCACCAAACGAGGAAAGTGTGCGACTGTCTCTATCTCGAAAAGGGAGTAAACAGTAAGGTGGAAATCCGCAAAACAACAACCGTTTCTGTACTGTCTGAAGAGCTGCGCCGGAAGGTCACCGATTTCAAACTGAGGTTGGCGATGCAACATGCCGGATACCCCGATCCTGCCGTCGGCTATCCCCCAATGCCGAACGAGTGGGGTGTTTTCCCGCAAGCGCAGGTGGTGAGATCAACGGCCTTCTATGGCAACGAGGCGTTCTCCGATAACCATCATCAATCGGTGACCAGATTCAAAGGCAGGCATGTCGTTGCCTGGAGCACAGGGCTGAAGCACGAAGACCATCCCGGTCAGGAAATCCACTATGCCATCGCTTCCCATGGATTGGACTGGGAAAAGGAACAGGTGCTCGTCCACACCGATCCCGATTCGCGGCTGGTGCGGCACAACCACGGTCTGTGCGCGACGGAAACCCACCTCTATGCTTTGGTAGGCGTTTGTGACACGAGAGGGAACACGCAGCTGGGCATGTGTTCCATGGATGCGCAGAACCTGTGGATCGACGTGTACGAAACCGAAGACTTGCGGAGCTGGAAGCACTACGAGCGAATCGCGCCACGGGTCTACGCGTTTGAGGAACCCAGGCTCACTCGATCCGGGCGGCTGCTCTGTTTCGGGGTTGCAGTCGACGATTGGAGGCAGGGACTCGTTCTTCGTTGGGAGAAAGGGGCGAAGCCAGTCGAAGCCCCAAGAGCCATCGAGATTCCGAAAGCCTCCGGGCTCGAACCGTTGCAGGGTAGCTGGTACCAGTTGGAAAACGGCCGAATCGTGCTTTTTCTTCGCGATGGGAGCTTTTCTTGCCGCCTGGCGCTTACCTGGAGCGACGATGATGGCGACAGCTGGTCGCTTCCCCAGATGACTGACTTCCCGAACACAACCTCGCGGGTTTATGCCGGTCGCCTGGATGACGGCAGGTATTACCTGGCAGGCAACAACTATGACCGCCTGCTCGACCGGCGGCATCTGCTGCTCGCCGTGAGCGATAACGGAGAGAGTTTCGATCGAATGCACACCATCGTCTCCGGCGCGACGACCCGCAGGATCGAGGGCAAGCATAAGGAGGATGGATACCACTATCCCAACTGCTGTGTTAGTGACGGGAAACTTTTCGTTACCTATTCAGTCAATAAGGAAAACATCGAGGTCGCACAGGTCGACACCACTGGGTTGTGACCCAACAGCGGCTGCGAGGCCCCGCACCCCAGCGCCTGCAAAGGGTTGGGACGTGGGAGTTCCTGGCGGTGGTACCGGCGCTTTTGCGCAAAGAGCGGGGATGTCGCAATTGCGCGTACCCATCGATGCGCATCAGTGGAACCCCGAAACGAATCGTGAGAGGAGACCCAACATGGAAGAACCCATTGCCTATACCGAAGCCAGCTGGGATCGGCTCCGGAGCTATCCAACGAGTCCGCTTCCCCCGGATCATCCCTGGCCCACTCGCGAGAATCTCACCTTACGCCTTTACAGCACGCCATTAGGTTGCGAGCATCTGGCCTTCTCCATAGGCCACCTCAAGCCAGGACAATCGGTGGAACATCATCGTCACGATAAAGCCGAAGAAGTCTATGTTCTCATACAAGGCCACTGTCAGATTCGCGTCGGCGAGCGCGTGATCGACGCCAAACCTCTCGATGCTTTTCGGGTCCCGGCGGAGACTTACCGCTCCGTTTACAACCACACGAACGAAGATTGCTGGTGGCTCTTCATGGGTGCACCCATCGATGAGTATCTTGAGAACCGTGACTACAATCCACCAAAGGAGTAGGACACGGCGCTTGGGCACAGGCTTAAGCCGCGGCGCAAGGCACACGTTGCTCAGATTAAAGGAATACTCGCCTCTCGATAGGAGGCGGCATCAGCTGAGTTGGCTGGAATGTGGCTCCCGCCCCGCCGCTCGCGCAGAGACTCGGTGAGTGAACGCCCGCAAGGAGGCTTTCTTCCCAAGCGACTCAGCGTGCCTCCCTTGTTGCATTGTTCCAGATGAATCGAAAAGGGCGGGGTTGGTTATAGCTCTCCGGACCAAAAAGCACTGGAAAGATCTACGCCTCGGCTGACCCGCGCTTGCAGTAGCGCCGTGTCGTTTGGTGCAAGTTTTGATGCTGTGTCTGTTCTGGGCCCGTGCTTCGTCCAGCAGAGAACTCGAGAACCTGTTCTGCCCTGGGATTGGCAGCGTTCGTGATCGCAAGGAGGCACTTTTCGTGGAATACAAAAACTTCGGTACGACCGGACTCAAGGTAAGCCGCCTGGCGCTTGGACTGGGCCTGCGCGGACAACAAAGCGAGTCCGAAGCAAAACGCATGATCGAGCGTGCGCTGGAGTTGGGGATCAACTTCATCGACTGTGCCAACATTTACGGCCCCATGGACGACCGGGCCAACATTGGACGTTCAGAGGTCGTCCTGGGGCAAGTTCTGCAGGGAAGACGGGACGACCTGGTGATCACGACGAAGGTGGCGAGCCAGGTGGGATCGGGGCCCAACGATCGCGGCCTGTCTCGCTATCACATCTTGCGCGAGGTCGAGCGATCGCTCAAACGTCTGAATACCGACCACATCGACATTTATCTCGCCCACATGTATGACGAATCGACGCCTCTCGAAGAAACGGTGCGCGCCTTCGACGACTTGGTTCGCTCCGGGAAGGTCCGGTATCTTGCCTGCTGTAACTACGCGGCATGGCAGGTCGGTCGCGCGTTGTGGCTTGCCGACAAACTCAACGCGGCTGCCTACGCCGGTGTGCAGAATCCTTACAGTCTGCTGAACCGCAATCTGGAACGGGAGATGTTTGGTCTGGTGCGCGATCAGGGCCTCGGCGTTATGGCGTATAGCCCCCTGGCGGTGGGACTGCTCACTGGAGCGTATTCACTCGATCAGCCTCCCCCGCAGGGCTCGCTTTGGGCACGACGAACGGACTGGGACTTCGCTGCGAGTACGGGAGGGGCTGCGCGTGAAGTGATTTCAACGGTCGTTGCCCTGGCCGCGGAACTCGGCAAAACACCGTCGCAGTTGGCTCTGGCCTGGGTGCTGTCTCAGCCAGAGGTGTCTGTGGCCATCTTGGGGCCAGACACGATAAGCCAGGTGGAAGAAAATGTGGGCGCCGTGGGCTGGGTGCTCGATGCGACATTGAAAGCGAAGCTCGACGCCGTGTCGTCGGCTTTCGTGTAGCTGGTGTGACTGGCCTGCTTGGTTGCAGTTCGCTTTCGCGCTGACTCGGGAACGGCTGGATTGACCTCCGCAGACCCGTGGAAAGTGCGGATCGGTGCTGTCAGGACTTGGGTGATCGATCGACAGCAGCGTGGGTTCGGTCGAGCAAAGCCCGCGCTGGTTGCGGGCCCGACTTGAAATGACACGAGCTGGTTACCGGCTGGAAGGGCTGCACCTAGCTGGCGGCGGCTGAAACCTCGCGGTCTTGGGCTTCTTGAACGTGTTCCTTGTGCCGAACCCGGAACACTTCCAGCACTTGCCGAAAGGAGCGCTTGACTTCGCTGCTATCGGGCTGTCTGAGAGCTGCCAGTAATTCCTGGTGCTCTTGAAAGTCTTTTCGAAACTCGGTGGTGTGTTTGGAAAAGTCGGTGGCCGAGAATCTCAGCATATAGAAGGTAAACAACGGGGCACAAACGAGATTTAAGCAACGCTCGAGGGGAAGGTTGTCCGAGAGCCTCCAGATCGACTGGTGAAAGGCGAAGTCTTGCTTCATCAGATCCACAAGGTCGATGCGCTGCTGGGCCTTCTGCATCTTGTCCAGCTGTCGCTCCAGCACTTCAAAATCCGCGCCGATCATTCGCTGGCTGGCCAAAGAAGCAGCCAGCGGCTCCAATTCCAGCCGGACTGCACCGAGGACGAGAAATGGAAACGAGGAATAACGTTGGCTCGAGTTTGTTTTTTCCCTCTGTCAACGAACAACTGCCCGTCATCGTTCGAGCCGAGGGCATCTACCTGTACGAAGCGGACGGTCGCAAACTCATCGACGCCGCGGGCGGCGTCGGGTGTGTCACCAGCATCGGTCATGGCGTGGAAGAAGTGATTCGAGCGATCACCCGGCAAGCCGAAAAGGTGGCCTTCGTCCCGTTGATCCAGTTTCTGAGCGAGCCGGTGATCGAGCTGTGCGATCTCATTGCAACACTGGCACCGGGATCGTTGAACAAGGCGATGCTGCTCACCGGAGGATCGGAAGCGACAGAGAATGCCGTGAAGTTGGCGCGCCAGTATCATCTGGAGCGGGGTGCCACCTCGAAGTTCAAGGTAATCTCTCGTTGGCAAGGCTTTCACGGCATGACACTGGGAGCGGTCGGATTTGGAGGCCACACGGGTCGGCGGCGAAAATACCAGCCGATGTTGCACGACAGTCCTCATATCCCGCCTGCCCATCGTTATCGCTGCCGTTTCTGCTGCCACGAAAGCCAGTGCAATCTGACCTGTACCGACCTGCTGGAGCAAACGATCAAGTGGGAGGGGCCGGAGAATGTCGCCGCCTTCATCGCCGAGCCGGTCGTCGGCGCGGCACTCGGTGCGGCGGCTGCGCCGCCAGGCTACTTCCAACGCGTGAGAGAGATCTGCGATGCCTACGAGGTTGTCTTCATTGCTGACGAAGTCATGACGGGGTTCGGGCGTACCGGTGAAATGTTTGCGGTCAATCACTGGGGAGTGGTGCCTGATATTCTGGTCGCTGCCAAGGGAATCGGAGGCGGCTACGCTCCGTTGTCGGTGTTGATCGCGAAAGAAGAAATGGTTGCTCGCTTAGCGCAAAACAACTCCAACTTCACGGCCGTGCATACTCATACGCAACACCCCGTTTCGGCGGCCGCGGGACTGGCTGTACTTCGATACATCCTGAAACACGATTTGGTCACCAACGCCAGAGTGATGGGAGAACGCCTGCTCTCGGGGCTTTGCGACTTACAGCGACGGTGCGATATCGTTGGTGATGTGAGAGGGAAAGGACTGTTAACTGGCCTGGAGTTGGTTCGGGACAAGGCTTCGAGCGAGTCCTTCCCGCTTGAGTCGAAGGCCGCCGCGACGCTGACCCATGAAGCCAGAATGCGGGGGTTGGCCGTCTATCCCGGCACGGGTACGGCAGACGGCCTGGTGGGCGACTATGTCTTGATCACTCCGCCGATGACCATTCGCAGAGACCAGGTAGATGATCTGCTCGCCATCCTGGACGCGGCGTTGTCTGCGACCCAGACCCGGTTGAGTCATTGAATGAACAATCCATCAATGGAACCTGCCGATGTTTGATGTATTGATCCATAACGGACGAATTGTGGATGGCACGGGAAGCCCGTGGTTCCGCGCAGATATCGGGATCGAAGCCGGCAAGATCACAGCGGTTGGTCCGTTGAGCGGCGCGGGGGCCAGGGAGACGATCGATGCCAAAGGCCAGATCGTGTGTCCCGGCTTCGTCGACATCCACAGTCATGCGGACTACACGCTCTTGGTCGAACCGAAGGCAGAAAGCGCAGTTCGCCAGGGTGTGACCACGATGATCGTCGGCAACTGCGGGCATTCGGCTGCACCACTGAGCCGAAGCGACGATCTGAAGAACGTGGTGCTCGGCTATCTGGCTGACGCTTTAGTTCCGGTGACGTGGCGACGGTTCACCGAATATCTCCGAACCCTCGAGCAGCGCGGAACGGCCATCAACGTGGGATCGCTGGTTGGCCACAACGCGATCCGTGTGGCTGTTATGGGCTACGACGCGCGTCGCGCGTCGGCAGACGAACTGGCTCAGATGAAGCGCTTGTTGTCTGAAGCCCTCGAGGAAGGCGCCTTGGGATTCTCGACGGGCCTGGAATACATCCCTGCGAGTTCTTCTGATACGCAGGAGATTATCGAGCTGTGCAAAGTGGCCGCGACTTACAAGCGCTTCTATGCCACGCACGTTCGGCAGAGAGACTACAAAGCGATTGAGGCCGCAGAGGAAGCCATCCAGATTAGTCAAGCGGCGTCGATTCCCTTGCAGTTCTCGCACCTCTCCCCAAGAATCTGGGCGCCTCGCGATGCGAATACACGGATGATTGGAATGATTGACCGAGCCGCGGACGAGGGCCTCGAAGCGACCTTCGACAGCCTGGTCTATCCTTTCGGGGCATCGACGTTGAGCGGCATCCTTCCTCCATGGGCCTTGGAAGGCGGCAGCGCAAAGACTTTGGAGCGGCTCAGAGATCCTCGAAGCCGGGAACACATCAAGGCTTACCGTTATCCGATGTTTAAGTTTGTCGTTTCAGGGCAATGGGATCAAATCACGCTTTATCATTCGCAGAAGAACCCTCATTACTCGGGGCTGACCTTCGAGGAGATCGGACGCGATCGCGGCAAAGATCCCCACGACGCGATCCTCGATTTGATGCTCGAGGAAGGGTCTGACTTCTACGGAATGATGTGGTCGGCGAATTCGCAGGACGAGAAGGAAATCGAAATTGCTTTGCAACACCCTCGCTGCATTGCGGAATCGGATGGGCTCACCTTGGCGCCGTATGGCCCCTTGGCCAATATGCATCATCCTTTCACCTACGGATGGGTAGCTCGCGTCCTCGGCAGATATGTTCGCGAGAAGAAGCTCTTCCCTCTTGAGGAAGCCGTTCGCAAGATGACGTCGTTTCCGGCTCGGAAAGCGGGTCTCAGAGACCGGGGATTGCTCCGAGAAGGCATGTGGGCTGATGTTGTGATCCTTAACGAGGGCCAAGTACAGGACAATACCAGCGTGAAATCCCCAGATGCCTACCCTTCGGGATTTCGACTGGTTCTGGTGAATGGAAAGATCGTCTTCGATGGCAATACCCACACCGGGGCGCTGAGCGGCACCGTAATCCGCTCTTTTTAGTTGTTCGTCCACTGCCCTGCGAGACAACAGCCCTTTGCGGTGACCGTGTTCGCCATCGCGTAGTTTGGCAAGGTCAGGCAACACATGCCTGGAGGGGTTTCTCAAGCCCTCGTTCGAAGGACCGTCGCGCTGGGCCGTCATGCCCGAGCACGCGGGCATCCAGTCAGGCGCGGCCATCTTCGCAATTCCAGGGGGTTCGCGGATCTTCGGCCGCGTGTTTTCACAGGGGCAGACTTTCTTGGGGAATCTTGCTGGGTCCCGTCAAAGTCAAAGTCTCGTAAGCCCTTGGGTCGAGGTCGAGCCCTTGCTAACACGCGGGCTACTGATTGGGTCGCCGGGCTGTTCAGTAGCCCGACCGTAAGGGAGGGCTCACGACTTTGGCGGGATCCGGGGCGGCCTGGCCGCGGGATTTCGCGGGATTTACCTGGATTTACCCCCTCCCATTTTCATCGTAGAATACGCCCATGCGAACGAGGTCGTTGCGTCTGGTTCACGCTTTTGGTGCTTGGGTTCTGGCAGGCCTGCTGCTGGGTAAAACCCTGCCGTTGCAAGGTCAGGCCGACCCAGCGGCCGAGCGATTAACCGAAGAGCAGCTGCTTGCCCTGGTGACTTCCGCGAAACTGGGAGAGGTACCGGCCAGCCGGATCGTCGAATTGATTCGCAAGAAAGGCATTGCGTTTCCCGTTACGGACGTGTTCCTCCTCGAGTTGCAAACCCGTGAAGTTGATCCTGCCGTACTTGACCTGCTGCGGGAGATCCGCGGGGAAGGCAAGGACTTCGTTGCCACGAAGCCCGCCGGGGCAAACGGCCCGTTGCCGGAGCCCAAACCTCCAGCCACCGCTGTGGCAGCCAGGCTGGAGGAGGCTGACTGGCCGAAGTTTCTGGAACAGGTGCGCGAGAAAGCTATCGCGTACACAGATGAGCTGCCTAACTTCATTTGCACACAAATCACACAACGTTCGGCGCGTTATTTTCCGGGCGGCTGGCGCCCGCTAGACAACTTCGTTGCTGAGCTGAGTTACTTTGACAAGAAAGAGCACTACAAAATCCTCAGCGTCGCGAATCAAGCCACCACGACCACAACGATGGAGAACCTTTCTGGAACGCGCTCGACCGGTGAGTTTGGTTCGTCGCTGCGATCGCTGTTCGATCCGGGAACTCGGGCGGTCTTTCGCTTGGAAGGGCGGGAACAGACAGGAGCTCGGGAAACCATCCGTTTGGGTTACCAGGTAGCTCGGGAAACATCCAGCCGGACGATCAGCTACAACAACGAGCGCACCATCATCACGGCCTATCGTGGCCGCTGTTGGATTGATCCAGAATCGTTCCAGGTGGTGCGTCTGGAGGACAAAGCGATCGCCATCCCTGAAGATTTTCCGATCACCCGTTCAGACGGTGCGATCGACTATGACCTGGCAGACATCGGCGGCCGGAAGTATTGGTTGCCCGTGCGTGCGGAGGTTTTGCTAGTTGAAGGCGCCGCCAGGTTGCACACCCGAAATGTCATCGAATTCAAGAAGTACCGCAAGTTCGAAGCCGAGGTACGGATCGTTCCCGACTAGCAGCCGCCGGAGGGCCGCCGGAGAAACCTGGGTGCCCAGGTCATGAGTGAGCACAAGCCGGGTGTCGCTGGGGTTCGCATTGGCCATATCCACTTGAAAGTGGCCAATCTCGATCGTTCCCTGGCGTTCTATTGCAACATTCTGGGATTCCAGCTCATTCAGCGCTATGGATCCGGCGCCGCGTTCGTCTCATCGGGAGGATACCACCACCACATTGGTCTCAACACCTGGGAGAGCTCCGGAGGCCAGCCCGCTCCGCCGGGCACGACGGGTCTGTATCACTTTGCGATTCTGTACCCGAGCCGTGCCGACCTCGCCGAGGCGTTGCGCCGAGTTCAAGCTGCTGGCATTCCTCTTGACGGCGCCAGCGACCACGGCGTGAGCGAGGTGCTCTATCTGCGGGATCCCGATAACAACGGGATCGAGCTCTGCTGGGATCGGCCACCTGAGAAATGGCCGCGCGCCTCCACGGGCGAATTGCAGATGTTCACCCAGCGGCTGGATATCGTGGGGCTTCTAGCGGAGGCTCCGCAGCCGACCTGAGCAAGGCTAGATCGCAGGCCAATTACCTTAGAGGGTGTTTAAAAACCCTCTGAGGCGGAAGGAAATGCTGTGATTCCGGCTAAAGCCGGGACTACAAACGTAGCTGACTCCTTGAACCAGGCCTTTCTAAACACCCTCTTAGTTTAGTTAGTTTTTCTTCTTGCGTGCTCCGAACGCGCGGAACTCTTTGGTCACCCCAAAAGTAATGCCTGAGTGCGGGGAATTGTTGGCAAGACCGGCTACCCCTGCGATATCCCACCGAAAACCAAGCCCGGTGATTTGCACGCCGAGCCGAAACAACGACTGGCTTTCCGTTCCAAGCGGCGCTCCTTCTTTCCGGGTGTTCCAACGACCATAGACCTCGCTGGCAAGGTTAGCTGCAGCCGTTAGCGGGTAGATGCCTCCAAGGCCGTACACCACCACGTCATTCTGAGCTCCGGCCTGCACGGGATTGCTTAGAATGCCCAGCCCGGCATTGGCGAAGGCATTCAGCTTTCCGAAATGTTTTCCAGCCAGCAGGGTGCCGTAGAACTGCGTGCTGTCAAGGCCCAAGCCCTTCGCTGCCGAAGCATTTGGAAGCTGAACCGTCGGGCGAAAGGCAAGAGCAGGGAAGTGCTTCTTTTCGGGAACCAGAAGGATTTTGGTCGACAGCGAAAGATCTCCGAAGTCACTCGTGGCCGTGCCTCCCGAGTTCAGCTTGAGGCTCAATGGCGTCGGCGAGCGCTGGTTGATGGACAGGGAATTGAACACGGTGCCTTGCATCTGAAATTCAGCGATTCCTCCCAAGCCGGTGTAGATACCGATGACCCCGAGGCTGGTCAGATCGCCCCGCAAGCCGGGAAGCGGGAACTTGGCGTTCTGAAGAAAATCGAATCCAAACTGTAAGGACACCATTCCGGCCGGGAGGATGGCTGGCTCTTGAGTCTCCAATGGCCGTTGTTGGGTCCAACCGGAGCTGCCGCTCATGAGGATGAGGGCGGGCAAAGTCCACCACCGGGAAAAACGAAATTGCTGCGAATGAGGCATCGAGATTTTTCTCCTGTGTGCCAGCCACGGGTGAGCCGGGTTGTAAAGCAGCGAGCAGAATACCGAGCGCCTGGAACAGATTCTCCCCAGTCTGAAAGACCCTCCATTGCGTGGCGCATTCACGGCGCGGCTTGCCTTGTGCAAACGAGTCCCCAACCATGGCACAGATCGTGAAGGTCGCGCCACCCAAGAATGAATTGAATCTGGCCTGAATGACTGGACGAGGTGCTACTCGACGGTCTCTTGCTCGTATTTCAGGATGGCTGCCGCAACCACCGCAGCCGTTTCGGTGCGGAGAATCTGCGAACCGAGGCTGGCAGGCCGAAAGCCTGACCGAACAAGCGCACCGTGTTCCTCTTCGGTCCAGCCCCCTTCTGGCCCGATGCAGAAAGCAGCATGCTGCCAGCTAGAGCAGCGCAGAATCTTCTTCAGGCTTTCGGCGTGCTCCTGCTCGGAAAGCAACAGCCTCAGGCCCGGTGCCAGGCTGCTCCAAACTGAAGCCAGAGAACACGGCGGGTGCAGCACAGGAAATGTGTTGTGCCTCGATTGCTTGACAGCCGCCAAAACGATCTTGCGCCATCGCTCCATTTTGGCGTCAAGCCGTTCCTTTGGAATGCGAACGACGGAACGAGCCGCCTCAAGCAGATAGATTTCATCAACTCCGATTTCAGTGCACTTTTCAAGCAGCCACTCCAGCTTCTCCGCTTTGCAAAGCGACTGAATCAGTACGAGGCGTGCTGCCTTCATGGAGCCTGGCTCGAGCAACTCAACCTGGCACAGCTCGACACGGTCTTGGGAGCAGTGGTCAACGATGCCGCGCCAGACCTGGCCGGAACCATCGAAAAGCTCGACGACGCTTCCAGGCTGAGCCCGCAAGACTCCGCGCAAATGATGTGCCTCGCTCCCAAGCAAGATCGCTCTGCCTTGAAACGGCGGCTCCGAGAGCAGGAATCTCCGCGAAGACATAGAAGGGAATGAGATGCTATGGGGAGAGTCTGCCGGGTTTTGGGCGAACATAGAGCAGGCAAGTCCACTCGCCCTTCGTCGCCCGACGTACGAGTCGGAGGCGGCTTCGGCGTCCTAGCCTCTCGATCCGTCCTGCTTGCCGGGTAAGCAGCCCCGAAAGGATCATCGTCGCACCGTTCTTCAGTCGCAGCGCGAACTTCGAGAACTCCTGCTCGATCAGCTCCACGGCCAGATTGGCCACCAAACATTCCGGCCTGAGCGCGGGAGTCTTGTCGATGTCACCCAGGATCCACTCCACCTGGGCTGCGCAACCGTTTTCCGCTCCGTTCTGTACAGCAATCTCGATGGCGATCGGGTCGGTGTCACAGGCAACGACGCGGCGTGCGCCCAGCTTGGCCGCAGCAATGGCGAGAATACCGGATCCGGTGCCGATGTCCAGGCAGGTGGTGCCGGGCTTCACATGACGTTCGAGAGCTTCCAGGCACAACTGAGTCGTCTCGTGCGTGCCGGTTCCGAAAGCCATTCCAGGTTCGATGAATATCGGGATGCGGCTTTGCCCGGCTGCGCGATTGTGCTTCGCGCGGACGGATGCGTCCGGATGAGCCGCGCGCTCGATGGCCACGATTCGAAAACGCCGGCCGATGCTAAAGGGTTCAAGCTGTTGGCGCCACTTCCTGAACCAGTCGCGCTCAGTTTGGATTCGCGCGGTGCAGCGGAAGAGAGAGATACCGGCGCTGCGGCATTGGGCTTTGAAGTCATGGCACAAGGCTTGAAGATCTTGAAGCGGGTCAAAATAAGCCTTGATCTGTAGCCGGTCAGATCGAAGCGAATCCTCTTCGATGCCGTTTGTTCCAAGGCTCCACAGGATTCCTGAGGCTTCGTCGAGGTCATCGGGCGGGAACGAAGCCTGAAGGTAATTCCATTGTCTCATCCGAAGATGTCTTTGACTTTATCGAGGATCTTTCTTTCGAGAGGCTTGTTGCTGACGTCGGTCACTTCGGCAAACTGTTCAAGCAGTTTTCGTTGTTCGCGGGTGAGTTTCGTTGGGGTGGTCACGCTAACGCGGACGTACTGGTCGCCGCGACCCTTTCCGGTGGGGCTGGCGATCCCTTTGCCCCGCAGGCAGAAGACCTTGCCGCTCTGTGTTCCTTCTGGAACGCGTAGCCGGTCTTCTCCTTCCAAAGTTGGGATGGTGATTTCGGCGCCGAGTGCTGCCTGCGAGAAACTGATCGGGATGGTGCAATAGATGTGGTTCTGCTGGCGCTCGAAGATCTCGTGCTCCTTCACATAAAACACCACATCGAGATCGCCGGCAGGGCCGGCGTGAACGCCGGCCTCTCCTTCGCCGCTAAGGCGCATGCGCTGCCCATTATCAACCCCCGCCGGGATCTTGAGTTCCAGCGTTCGCTCCCGATGCACCCGGCCTTCACCCCGGCACTCTTTGCAAGGATTCTTAACGATCGTTCCTTTGCCTTGGCAGTGATGACACGTACGGCTGATGCTGAAGAAGCCTTGCTGATAGCGAATCTGGCCCTGGCCATGGCACGTCGGACAGGTACTTTGGCCGGCGCCGGGAGCTGCACCGCTGCCCGAACAACTGGCGCATGCTTCCAGCCGCGGCACTTTGATTCTGGTCTTCAGTCCCAGAGCGGCCTCCATGAAGGTCAGCTCCAGGTTGTAGCGCAGGTCGTCTCCACGCTGGGCTGCGCTCCGGCGGCGACCGCCTCCCATAATGTCGCCAAATCCGAAGAGGTCGCCGAAAATATCGCCGAATTCGGAGAAGATGGCTGGATCGAAGCCTGCGGAAGCGGACGCGCCATTCGTGTGCCCGAAACGATCGTAGTGGGCTCGCTTCTGTTGATCGCTCAAGACACTGTACGCTTCGGCGGCCTCCTTGAACTTCTCCTCGGCGTCCCGGTCTGCCTGGTTCTTGTCGGGGTGATACTTGACCGCCAACTTGCGGTAGGCGCTCTTGATCTCCTGGTCCGATGCCGACCTGCCGACTCCCAGAACCTCGTAGTAATCGCGCTTGCTCAAGCCAAATCTCCTTCTTTATTTCGCGTCAATGCTGGGCGTGTCCAGCCAGGAAAGCATATCGTCTGGCTTTGGGGGCTGCGGTGGCTTCCCGCTGCCCTGCGAGGAGAACATGGCATGCGTCAACAGTGAAGCCGACTGTTCAAGGTCCTGCATCAAACTGGGGTAGCTGATGTTCGCGTCAATGCTTTCATCAGCGTTCTTGGCCGACTTCAAAGCTTGCCTCACAAAGGTCTGGTCGTTTTCCTGCAACAGCCAGCCGAACTCAGTGAAGGTTTTTGCCGTGGACTGAAGCAGGCCGCTCAGCCGGTTCTTCAAGATCCGCTCCTCCTTCAGCTTGCGATCTTCATCAGAACGGTACTTGGCTTCGTCGATGATGCGTTTGATTTCATCGCCGGAGAGACCGCTGGAAGGCGTTACTTTGACGGCCTGCTCGCGGCCCGAGCTCTGGTCTTTAGCAGACACGCTCAATATACCACTGGCGTCAATGTCAAAGGTCACGTCGATTTGAGGAACTCCCCGGGGCGCAACCGGAATATCGATCATCTCGAACTTCGCCAGGGAGCGATTGGCCGCAGCCAGCTCGCGCTCGCCTTGCAAAACATGGATCTCGACGACGGATTGGTTTTCGGCAACGGTCGTAAACGTCATCGTTTTGGTCGTCGGAATCGTGGTATTCCGATCGAGAAACTTGGTGAACAGCCCGCCGTGGGTTTCGACGCCGAGAGAGAGGAATGACGTCGAGCAACACGATGTCTTTGATCTCGCCTTTCAGCACGCCGCCTTGAATCGCGGCTCCAATCGCGACCACTTCATCCGGATTGATCTCGAGGCACGGCAGTTTTCCGAAGGTCTTCTCCACACGCTCACGCACCAGCGGAGTTCGGGTTTGGCCTCCGACCAGAATCACCTGGTCGATGTCCTTGGGTTCGAGTTTGGCGTCCCAAAGGGCTTTCTGGCAGGGTTCGACGGTCCTTTCGACTAGGTCAGCCACCATCTGTTCGAACTTGGAGCGGGACAACAGCTTGTTGAAGTGCTTGGGACCCGTCCGATCAGCCGAGATGAACGGGAGATTGATGTGCGCCTCCATGGTGCTGGAAAGCTCGCATTTCGCCCGCTCGGCTGCTTCCTTCACCCGCTGCAAGGCCAGCCGGTCGCTGCGCAAATCGATATTGTTCTCCTTCTGAAACTCCGCCACGATCCAATCGAGGATCTTCTGGTCGAAGTCCTCACCGCCGAGGAAACTATCGCCGCCGGTAGCCAACACTTCGAAGACACCGTCATTCAGCTCGAGGATGGAAACGTCGAAGGTGCCTCCGCCGAGATCGAAGATCACGACTTTCTCATTCTCGTGTTTTCCGAGGCCGTAGGCCAGAGCGGCCGCTGTGGGTTCGTTGATGATGCGGTTCACCGTGAGGCCCGCGATTTTTCCGGCATCCGTGGTGGCCTGCCTCTGAATGTCGTCGAAGTACGCGGGTACGGTCACGATCGCTTCGGTGACTTCCTCTCCCAAGAACTCCTCAGCCGACTCGCGCAGCTTTTTGAGGATGACCGCCGAGATTTCGGGGGGGGGCTGTAGTCCTTGCCCAGGATTTGAACGCGTACGTCGCTGGATTCGGAGCCAGTCAGCTGATAGGGCAAGACTTCCTTGGCCTGCTGCACTTCTGGCGAGTTGAGTTTTCGGCCGATCAGGCGCTTCACGGCATAAACCGTATTCTTCGCGTTGGTTAAGGCCTGGCGCTTCGCAATCTGACCTACCAACTGCTCACCTTTCTCCGTGAAGCCCACCACCGACGGCGTGGTGCGCCCGCCCTCGCGGTTCGGTATGACCTGGGCCACACCACCTTCAATAACCGCAAGGCACGAGTTGGTCGTTCCCAAATCGATTCCAATGATTTTTGGCATAAGCGGTTCCTCACCGGACTCGCCCGGCGTTCAACAGCCAGCCGGCGCGGGACTCCTTCCGGCAACGTTCGTCTAGCCGGCCGCTTCGGGCTCACTTTCCACCGACTCCAGCGGGACGGCTGGTTCTTCTTCCGCGGGCGGGGAAGGGGCGACGGCTACCTTGACCATAGATGGGCGCAGCAAGCGGTCTTTAAAGGTGTAGCCACGCTGCATCTCTTCGATGACCTCGTTTTCCGGCAATACCGAACTCTCTTCCCGCATTACAGCCTGGTGGAAGTTCGGATCGAACATCTTACCAGTTGCCCTGATGGGCTGTACTCCCGCTGCCGACAGTTGATCGCGCAGCTGTTTCAAGATCAGTTCGATTCCTTTTTTGTAATTCTCAACGGTCTCACCTTCGGTGACGGAGAGTCCCCGTTCCAGCCCATCGAGTGCCGGCAGCAGGCCCAGTACGAAGTTGGCGACCGCGAAGTCGTACGATTCGATCTTCTCCCGCTCCGTTCGCTTTCGGAAATTCTCGAACTCCGCCTGTTTGCGCAGGAGCCGGTCGTAAAGATCCTGCTTCTCTTTCAGCAATGCCTCATGCCGTTCGGCAGAGACGCCGGAGCTTGCGTCGCCTGCTGGGGCTGGCATCTCGCCGGTTTCGGTGACCGCGTCCGATGCTGCTGCGTTTTCCCCAGCGCCAGCTGTGGGGCTCTCTTCCGCCAACGCAAGGCCTCCGCCACTCAATGGCGCCTCGGAGCATTCCCCGGTTGTCCCTTCTATTGGTTTGATCTCTTCACCCATTCCATCGTCTCCAGACAACACTCGCTGCAGCTTCGATAAAAACCGCTTGGCCATGTTCTGCGGGCAATAGTTGGACAATGATGAGCGGGGCGGCAACGGGTCTAGTTGGCATTAAAAATCTGGCCGTAGAGCTTTGCCACATAGTCCACGATGGTGATGGCCCGCGCATACTCCAGGCGGGTTGGCCCCAGAATTCCTACGGAACCTAGGTTGGGACCTTGAGGCGTAATCGGAGAGGAAATCAACGTGTATTCCTGCATTCCTGGAACTGCGTTCTCAGAACCGATGATCACTCGAACCCCGCTACCGGAGGCGCCGCGGATGCATTCATTGAGAATCTTGACCAGCTTGCTCTTCTCCTCAAACGTCTTGAACAAGGACTGCATTCGCAAACTGTCCGAGAATTCTGGTTTGCTGAGCAAGTTTGAAGGACCGTCGAGGTAAATATCGGCATTCTGCTCGGAAACTTCATCGATCAACCCACGATTACAGAGAAGGATAACGTTCTTGAGAAGGCGGTCGTAAAGAACCTTCTCCTCTCCCATCTTCCGCAGGACGTCGGTGCGAATCGCCAGCAGACTTTGCCCGGCGTAGTGCTCGTTGATGTAGCGCGCTGTTTGGTCTAGTTCTGATTGCGTGAACAGCTCGTCCACATGCACCAACCGGTTCTGAACGACACCGGATCTGGACACAATGATCACCAGGATCCTACCTTCGCCCACCTGAATGAATTCGATATGCCTTAGCTGGTTCTGGTCAAGCGCCGGTGAGATGACGAAGCCGATGTTGTCGGTCGCCTGGGAGATCGTGTGCGAGATGCGTTCGACGACACCGTCGTGGGAACTGGCGTCGAAGATATTCCCATCGATGAACGCTCGATCCGACTTGTCCAGCCTGGCTGATTCCAGCAGATTATCAACGTAGAACCGGTACCCCTTGTCGGTTGGAATGCGTCCAGCTGAAGTGTGGGGCTGCGCCAGGTAGCCGGCCTCCTCCAAGTCAGCCATGATATTTCGGATCGTTGCGGGGCTCAGGTCGCTGCGGCGTTTGCGAGAAATGAACCGCGAACCGACGGGCTTGCCGTCGGCGATGTAGAACCTAATGACGGCTTTGAGGATCTCGCATTCGCGATCGTTTAACTCAGGTTTCGAATTCATGCGGAGACCCCTGGGGTTGAAGCTCACTCAAGCCACGCCCAGCATAAGATTTTATAGTATCCAGAACCCTTAGTGTCAAGCCAATTGCAGCCTGATTGCAGCCTGGAGGAATGCGGCTGAAAAAGGCGGGGCGCGACGGCAAACGGTACTACGGCACGCGATTCCAGATCGAACCGAAATAGGCAACCTTTACCGAAATCATCTCAAAGTATGGTTCGCTCGGGTGAATCTGTCGGGCGCGGAACGTTCAGTTCGATCGGTCGCGCTATCGTCTGTTCTCCTGGAAT
>Ga0194132_10003407_pt1 | contig 28312 bp, 25 predicted proteins | sample TA2KigOf80mmetaG_FD_148612 | JGI IMG/M metagenome (GOLD analysis project Ga0194132, IMG submission 148612) | Freshwater microbial communities from Lake Tanganyika, Tanzania - TA2015054 Kigoma Offshore 80m | ecosystem: Environmental > Aquatic > Freshwater > Lake | place: Tanzania: Lake...
CGCTTGCACTCGCTCGACGGCGCGGATGCGGATCTCTTCCAAGGTCTTGTGATCAAGAGATCGGGCATCTCGCTTGGGCATGATCCATTTTACCAGATGCCTACCTACTTATGCACTCATTAATATCAACCCACGCCCGCGACGCTCGACTTTGGGGTGCTGCCGCTTTACTACCTGGCCAAGCTGGAAGGGATCTACTATCAGACGGCAAGCGAGTGCAAGCTGTGCGCCGGCGGAAGCCAGGCCGAGCGGGCCTGGGTGTAGGCGTTAACGCCGGATCGGGCGACAGGCTTCTCTCGCTCGCGAGGCCGCAAGAATCGATTGTCCCCGCGCAGCATTCCTGAGTGTTGCGATACGATCACCCGCCAACGTTGAAGAACAGCGGAGCAGGTCGCCGTCAAGCTGCGCTGATCCGTGTTCTTGCGATGTCAACTGTCAAGAACCGGCCATACCTGCGAGGCGGCGGAACTCCGGATTGGACGCTTGCGACAGAAAGCCGCGACTCTTCATCAAATTGGTGGTGGACCGGGAGTCGAGTGTAGCTTGGTTCTCGCAGTAACAGGCCAACGACGCGTGAATCCGAGCGAGTGAAAAGCCGGGATGCTGACAGTGAATCTCTTCCGGACTCCAGCCCTGTGTGGGCTTGTCCAAGATCACTTCGCCCCGGCGAACAGGATTCAGCTCCTCGGCTGGCGAGCCGATAGATTCGGAAGAACTTGACAAATGTCAACGTGTGCTACGTTGCCCGCGCTGCTCGCCAGCCTGCATCCAGCACCGAGCGCATTTCGCGGAGCTTGGCGCTTGCTGCCGTCTGGCGAGCCAGATTGGTGTACTCCTTGGGATCCGCGGTGTGGTCGTACAACTCTTCGTCCGGGTACGGCCCCTCCCACCGCGTGTACCGGAACCGCTCAACGCGGACGGAGCGGCCCGTGATCTTCTGCTCCGGCACATACATCTGGGTGAAAGCCGCCTTTTTGAACGGCCGTGACGGATTGTCGAGCACCGGCGCCAGACTCTGGCCTTCCAACTCCGCCGGGCCCTTCAGGCCTGCCAGTTCGGCCAAGGTCGGGTAGATGTCCACAAACTCCACCAGGGCCTTCGATCCCTTTCCATTCCCCCGCCGCCCAGGCGCGGAGATGATGAGCGGGGCCCGCGCCGACTCCTCGAACAGGCTGCGCTTGTGCCACCGGTGATGCTCGCCCAAGTGCCAGCCGTGATCGCCCCAAAACGCAATGATCGTGCGCTCCCGAAGCTTCAGCTTGTCGAGCAGGCCCAGCACCCGGCCCAACTGCCAGTCCATGTAGGAGATCGACGCGTAGTAAGCCCGGATCGCCTCGCGCCGGCCCAGTTCGTCCATCCCCATGTCGTTGGCTCGTGTGTTGATGGCGATCTCACTGGCCTTGGGGATGTCGTCGCGATCACCCGGTGGGTTCTTCACGGCCTCGATCCGCGACATCGGGTAGAGGTTGAAAAACCGGTCTGGTGCCACGGTGGGCAGATGCGGGCGAACGAACCCCAGGCCCATGAACCACGGCTTCGCCGCGTTCTGGGAAATGTGCTCCATGGCCAGCGACGCCGCGCGGTCGTCGGTCTGATCCTTCCCGTCGCCTGCGAACGACACCCAGCGCCACCCCCGTGGTTTTGCCACTTCGCGGCCCTCGCCCTCGGTGTGCTGCTCCAAGCCCGGCGGGCTGATCGCCACGTCCCAACTTGGCGGGTCATCCCATTTGTTGGTTCCAACCGACGCCGGCACATCCATGTGGTACATCTTTCCCACCCGCACGGAGTGCCAGCCGTGGTTCCGGAACAGTTGCGGCAGCGTTACCGCATCGGGCATTGTGTCCCGAACCGCGATCTGATTGGCGAGAATCCGTGTGGAATCCGGCCGGCGGCCGGTCATGAGCGATGTACGGCTTGGCCCGCAAAGGGGGAATTGGCAGTAGGATCGGTCGAACCGCACCCCCGCCGCGGCCACTGCGTCTACGTTGGGCGACTTCACCAGAGGGTGGCCATAGCAACCCAGGCTGTGGTTCAGGTCATCCGCGGCCACAAACAGCACGTTCGGGCGCTCAGCCGCCACCGACCTCCGCGGTAAGAGCAGGGCAGGGGCTGCCAGAAGGGATCTCCGGGTGAGTGACATGCTGTTCAGGATACACTGAAGGTTCATGCCACAATTCGACGTTGTCGTCATCGGGAGTGGCCCCGGTGGCTACTCTGCCGCGATTCGCGCGGGCCAGTACGGGCTCAAGACCGCGCTCATTGAGAAGGATTCGAAGCTGGGCGGCTGCTGTCTTCACGTGGGCTGCGTGCCCACCAAGGCGCTGCTCCACACGGCCGAGGTCTGGGATCACTTTCTGCACTCGAAGGGTGAAGGCATCCACTGCGACAACCCGCGGATCGATTTCCCCGCCGTCATCAACCGCAAGAACTCCATCGTTTCGAAGCATGCCAAGGGCGTCGAGTTCCTGCTGAAGAAGAACAAGGTGGAATGGATCAAGGGATTTGCGCGCCTGAAGGGTGGCGGCCGGATTGAGGTTGCCGGGGCCGACGGCTCCTCAAGGGTTGTCGAAGCGAAGAACATCGTGCTCGCCACCGGCTCAGAGGCTCGTGTGCTGCCGGGCTTGAAGCCGGACTCCGAGCGCATTGTCACCAACATCGAGATTCTTGCCAATACCGTGATTCCGAAGTCTCTGGGTATCATCGGCGCCGGCGCCGTGGGTGTGGAGTTTGCTTCCATCTTCAAGCGGCTGGGTACCGATGTGACCATCTTCGAAATGCTGCCCAGGCTGGTGCCGGTAGAAGATGAAGAAGTTTCGAAGGAGCTGGAGCGCTGCTTCAAGAAAGCCGGCATTCGGGTGGAGACCGGCGCGCGGGCCGAAAACATCCAGGCCTCGAAGGACGGCGTCACGTTCACCGCGACGCTTTCAAACGGCAAGCAGGAGGCTATCCAGGTGGAGCGTCTTCTCATCGCCGTCGGCCGCAAGCCCAATACGGAGAGCATCGGCCTTGAGAACACGAAGGTGGAACTTGATCGGGGCTTCATCAAGGTGGACGGCTTCCAGCGCACGGCCGAACCCGGAGTCTACGCGATTGGAGACGTAGTGGCCGGCACGCCCCAACTGGCTCACGTGGCGACGGCCGAAGGCATGGTGGCCATTGCTCACATTGCGGGCAAAACGCCCACACCGATCAACAAGAACCGTATTCCAGGCTGCACCTACACAGAGCCCGGCATCGGCAGCGCCGGCCTCACTGAAGCCCAGGCCAAGGCCCAGGGCCACAACGTCAAGGTTGGCAAGTTCCCGTTCATGGCCAACAGCAAGGCGTCGATTGTTGGCCATCACGAAGGGTTTGTCAAAATAGTAGCCGATGCGAAGTACGGAGAGATTCTCGGCGTGCACATCATCGGCTATCACGCCTATGAGCTGATCGCCGAAGCCGTGGCGGCCATGGAAGCCGAGGCCACGGTGGACACGCTTATCAATACCATCCATGCCCATCCCACGTTGTATGAAGCGCTGGGTGAGGCGTTCAACGCCGTATACGGCCAGGCGATCAACGCGTAGAGTCGCGGCATTTGAAGATGCCCCGCACCTGCGAGCTTCACGAACTCGGCCGGATGAGTTGGCCCGAGGCCTTCAATCTCCAACAGCGCCTTGTCGCCAGCCGCAAGACCGGGGCAATTCCCGATCAGTTGCTTCTCGTCGAACACCCCCATGTTGTCACCATGGGCCGGAACGGCCGCCAGGAGAATCTTCTGGCGCCGCCCGAACTGTTGGATCGCGCAGGCATCGCTTTTCATGAAACCGACCGTGGCGGTGATGTCACCTATCATGGCCCCGGCCAGATTGTCGGGTATCCCATTCTCGATCTGCGAGAATGGAAAAGAGACGTCGGCGCTTACGTCCGGGCCATTGAGGACGTGATCATCGCCACGCTTGCTGAGTTTGACATTGCCGCCGGCCGCGACCCTGGAAACACCGGAGTCTGGGCCGCCGGCGCCAAGGTGGCCGCCATCGGCGTGCATATCAGCCGCTGGGTCACCTCACACGGATTTGCACTAAACGTGACTACCGATCTGCGCTATTTCCAGTACATCGTGCCGTGCGGGCTCCGCAAGCCCGTCACCTCGATGGCCGCGCTGGGAGTGGACACCTCACTCGACGCCGTCCAGCGGACCCTGGTCCGCCACTTCGAGAGAGCATTCGGGGTCCGGATCGAACACCTGGAAACTGCGAGGATTCAATGACCGATGTCGTGATGCCCCAAATGGGCGAAAGCATTGTCGAAGGCACACTCACGAAGTGGCGCAAGAAGGTTGGCGACGCCGTGGAGCGCGACGAACCACTGTTCGAGATCTCAACCGACAAAGTGGATTCGGAGATCCCCTCGCCCTCCGCTGGTGTTCTGGCCGAGATTCTGGTGGAAGAAGGCAAGACCGTTTCGGTGAACACCATCGTGGCGCGGATTCAGGAGGGTGACGCCGGTGCCGCGCCTGCCGCTGCCGCCGAAGCAGCCCCGGCTCCCGTGCCCGCCGCCGCGCCGGCTCCGGCCCCTGTGGCCGCCGCACCCGCGGCCCCGGCTCCCGCGGCTGAGCCCGCGGCTGCCGCGGGTCCCCTCTCCCCGCTGGTTCGGAAGATGGCCCGCGAGTTCAACATCGACCTCGGCCAGATTCGCGGCACCGGCGCTGGAGGCCGCATCACGAAAAACGACGTTGAATCGTATATGTCGGCGCAGGCGGCCCGTACCATGGCCACGCCCACGCCGGCTGCCGTGCCCGCTGCCGCGCCGTCCATGGCCACAACCACTGTGGCCGTCCCGCCAGCCAGCGGCGGCGCCGCGAAGTTCCGCGTCGAGCCCCTCTCAACGATGCGCCAGAAGATCGCCGAACACATGGTGGCCTCGAAGCGCACATCCGCGCATGTCACCACGGTGCACAAAGTGGATATGACCCGAGTGGCCAAGATGCGCGACCGGTCGAAGGCCGAATTCCAGGCGCGTCACGGCTTCTCTCTGACGTTCCTGCCATTTGTGACCCGCGCCGCGGCCGAAGCGCTCCGGGCTTTCCCAATCTTCAACGCGTCCATTGACGGCACCAACGTCATCTACCACAACGAAATCAACATCGGGATCGCCGTGGCCCTGGAAAATGGCCTCATTGTGCCGGTGATTCACCACGCCGATGAGCGGAACGTAACGGGTCTGCAGCGCGCCATCGTTGACCTTTCCACACGCGCCCGCTCCAAGCAGTTGAAGCCGGACGATGTGGGCGGCGGCACCTTCTCTATTTCAAACTTCGGCAGTTTCGGGTCCATCTTCGCCACGCCGGTCATCAATCAACCCCAGGTGGCGATTCTCGGTTCCGGCGCCGTGGAAAAGGTGCCGGTAGTCATTGATGACGCCATCGCCATCCGCAGTGTGATGCATCTGGCGCTCACCTTCGACCACCGTTTGATCGACGGAGCCCTGGCGGACCAGTTCTGCCAGCGCGTGAAAGCGATTCTGGAAAACTGGTCCGAACAGGTTCTGTAACGGGTCCCTACTTCCGGCGTCGCAGCAGTACGGCGAGGCCGATGGCGCCGGCAAGTAGCCCGGCCGTTCCCGGTTCCGGGACGTCGACTTTGTTCGGCGTCTGGAGCATATAGAACGTACGAACAGCCCCGTCGGTTACGGCAAAGTGGAAGGTTACGGACTCTCCGGGAGCCACCGTACCATTCGAGAAATTCAGGTAGTCGCGGACATCCTCAATCCGGGTGATGGTGCCAAACCGGTTCGATGAGAACACCAGTCCGCCTCCCTGAGCGAAACTCAAACCGTCGAAGTTCGATGAGGGCAGCCCTGGGTCGGTGCGGACCTCGATTTCGAAGCTCGTCCAAACATCCAGGCTAGCGTTGAGAACCGTCTTGGCGAACCATTTTCCGTAGCTGTGGCCCGAGCCAGTGGTGTTGAAGCTTCCCAACGGCGCCCGGGACAACTCCAGGATGCCGGCGGACTTCATGTCCTCGGAAATGAGATATGGGTCGGCCGCTGTCCCCGCGGTGGTGGTGTCGTAGCTGTTGAGTGTGATGCCCCCGCTGTGTACGGTGATCACGGCCCCCTGCAAACCAGCGCTCAAAGCCGCCAAAAATACAACGTATTTCATTACTTCCTCCAGATTTTCAAGATGAGCGCCAGTTTAGCCGGCGCTAACGGTATGGTGATCGCACACGGCCGGCCGTTACAGCCCATCTTGCAATCGACTGGCGGAAGCCTTGACGGGCTACGCGTTGCCCGCGCCCTGGGTCTCGACGTAGACCATGTAAAGAGACTGGCTGCCCGTCATGAACAGCTTATTCCGCTTCTGGCCGCCAAAACACACGTTCGAGCAGATCTCAGGCAGAAGAATCTGCCCGATACGGTCGCCTGTCGGTGCAAAGACATGCACGCCGTCGTATCCTTCGCCTACCCAGCCGGCGCTCGCCCACACGTTGCCATCCACATCCGAGCGGATGCCGTCCGCCAGCCCTGCGCCAACGCCCGGAAGTTCCATGGAGCAGAACTGTTTGCCGGCGCGGAGCGTGGCCCCGGCCACATCCCACACTTTGATGTTGCGGGGTGCTGATGGATTGTGAGTGGCTCCTGTATCGGCCACGTATAGCTTCCTGTAGTCGGGAGAGAAGCAAAGGCCGTTAGGCTTGTGAATCTCATCAGTCACCTTGGAAATGGCGCCGCTCTTGGCATCCACGCGATAGACCGCCTCTTTCAACTCCAGTTTTCCCACGTTGCCTTCATAGTTCATCAGGGCGCCGTAGCCGGGGTCGGTGAACCAGATGTTGCCGTCGGGGTCCACCACAGCATCGTTCGGAGCGTTGAGTGGCTTGCCGTCAAACTTCTCCGCCAGCACCGTCTTCTTGCCGTTGTACTCATAGCGCACCAGGCGCCGGGTGCCATGTTCGCAGGAGATCTGGCGGCCCTGCCAATCGAATGTGTTTCCGTTCGAATTGCCGGCCGGATGCCGCATCACGCTCACGTGGCCGTCGTCTTCGATCCAACGCATCTGGACATTGTTCGGAATATCGCTCCATACCAGGTAACGGCCCACGCCATTCCAGGCCGGGCCCTCGGCCCAGAGCATTCCGGTATGCAGTCGGCGGATGGGTGTATTGCCTAGCTTGTACTTGTCGAATCGCTTGTCGAGCGACTTGATGTCGGGATCGGGATATCGCACCGGATTGTTCGATCCGTAGTCACGCCGTGACTGTGCTGCCAATGGAGTCGCGGCAGTTGCCGCCGCCAGGAATGAGCGTCTGTTGAGCATCTCATCAATGATATACTCACTGGCTCCATGAATCCCGGTTCCCTTAGACGTTCTTTCAATCGCCGAGCTTTCCTCCTTGCCAGCGCCTCCACAGCGGTTGTTCGAGGCGCGGGCCGCCTGCCCCGCAACGTCATGCTCTATGGCCGGGACGAGGCGGTGCCTGCTCTGATGCACCTGAGTGCCGGTCCGGTCACGTGCGTCTTTGAACCCGACATCGCTTTCCTGCGTTACATCAAGTTCGGCGATCGCGAGATTCTGCGCGGCCTCTACGCCGCCGTGCGCGACAAAGTTTGGGGAACGGTTGCGCCCAAGGTCTCGAATATCGCTCTTGAAACGCGGTCCGGTTCGTTCCGTCTCACCTTCACCGTCGATAACCGCGAAGGCGACATCGACTTCGGCTGGCAGGGCGTCATCAGCGGCGCCACCGATGGTACTGTGCGCTATGAGTTCAACGGGCGCGCCCGCTCGACGTTCTTGCGAAACCGGTTGGGCTTCGCGGTGCTGCACCCGGTGAAGGAGTGCGCCGGGCGCCCCGCGGTGGTTGAGAAGGCGGGCGGAGGCACGGTGAAAGGGACGTTCCCCGATGCCATCTCGCCGCACCAGCCCTTTCTGGACATGCGTGCCATCACGCATGAGATCGTTCCCGGGGTCGAGGGCGAGGTTCGTTTCGAAGGTGAAGTCTTCGAGATGGAAGACCACCGCAATTGGACTGACGGCAACTACAAGACCTATTGCACACCGCTCGCCAAGCCGTTCCCGGTTCAGGTGAAGGCGGGTGCCGAAGTGCGGCAGGCCGTCACCATCCGTCCGAAGGGCAAAGGGGCCATCCCTGCGCCCGCCTCCGGCCCCGTTCAGATCGAGGTGGGCCAGACGGCGGTGAAACTGCCGCGCCTTGGGGTAGGGCTCGCTGCTGGCGCCCCCGCTCAAACGCCCGTCGAACTCGCACGCATCAAGGCAGCCCGTCTGGCTCATCTTCGCGTCGATCTGAGGCTCTGGGATCCTGGGTGGCGCGCGCTATGGGACCGAGCCGTGGCCGAAAGCGCCGCCACCACAGACGGCATCGAGGCCGCGGTATTCCTGGGTCCAGACTCCGAGGCGGCGCTTGCGCAACTCGGTGCACTCCGCGGCCGCGTCGCGCGGTGGCTCGTTTTCCAGCGTGATGCCGATACCACGCCGCCGCAGGCACTTTCGCATGCCCGCAAGCACTTGAAGAATGCACCGGTCGGCGGCGGTGTCAATACCTATTTTACGGAGTTGAACCGTGAGCGCCCGCCTGCCGGGATCGATCTTGCATGCTACTCCATCAATCCACAAGTGCATGCGTTCGACAATCAGAGTCTGGTGGAAAACCTGGAAGCCCAGGCTGATACCGTCAAGTCAGCGCATCTTTTCCTTGCGAGCAAATCGCTCGCAGTGACTCCGGTCACGCTCAAGCCACGATTCAACCCACAGGCCAAGGGTGCGCCCGAACCCGTCGTCGCCGGCCGGCTGCCCTCGGCAATTGACCCGCGCCAAGTGTCTCTGTTCGGAGCCGCGTGGACTCTGGGCAGCATCAAGTATCTTGCCGAGCAGCGCGTCCAAAGCATTACCTATTACGAGACCCACGGCTGGGCGGGTTTGATGGAGTCCGCTGCCGGATCGCGCATGCCGGACCTTTTTCGATCCCTGCCTGGTCAAACGTTTCCGCTTTATCATGTGCTGGCCGATGCCGCCGCTTTCGGTGCCGGTGAGGCCATTGTCTCCACCAGCAGCCGCCCGCTCGAAGCTTGCTCTCTCGCGCTGCGCCAGGGGACTCGCCGTCGATTGTTCGTGGCCAACCTCACCAATGACACCTGCGCCGTCACCATCGATGGCGATTGGCTGGGCCGCCGTGCGCGCGTGAGTCAGTTGGATGAGTTCACCTACGAAACGGCGGCTATGGAACCGGAACGTTACCGGGCAATCCCCGGCGCCCTTCAGGAAGCCTTGCGTGGAGCGTATCGCCTGGCGTTGGCTCCCTACGCCGTTGTCCGTTTGGACGCTTGAATCGCGGGAGGCCATGGTATTCTCGGAATCCGTGGCCTCTCACCGGCAACAGCAGCAGTCAAAGCGAACAGCCTTCCGCTGGTCCTCGGTGGGGCCAGCCATTCTCCTCACCGCCACCAGCGTCGGGGCGGGCGATATCCTCACGGGCAGTCTTGCCGGCGCGCATGGCGGACTGGCTGTGCTGTGGGCCGTGCCTGCTGGTGTCCTGCTCAAGTGGACCCTGACGGAAGGCATCGCCCGGTGGCAGATGGCCACCGGCACTACGCTGCTCGAAGGCTGGGTCAACCGTCTCGGGGGCTGGATTCAGTGGGTATTCTTCCCTTACCTCCTGCTGTTCACCTTCGTCACCAGCGGGATGCTGGCCAGTGCGTGCGGGGTGGCGGCAGCCGCGATTGTGCCCTTGGGGGACCAGCAGCAATCCCGCCTGACTTGGGCAGCAGTCCACTCCCTCGCCGGTTTGGCTCTTGTACGGTTGGGCGGCTATGCGCTGCTCAAGCGGCTTCTTGCAGTCTGTGTGGGGGCCATGTTTGGGACCGTCTTGCTCACTGCCTTCCTGCTGGCGCCTGACTGGGCGGCAGTGGGCCGCGGGTTCGTTCCTTCGCTTGCGCCAGGAGTCACAGGATGGGTGGTCGGCCTGATGGGCGCCATCGGTGGAACTATGGCCCTCATCAGCTACGGCTACTGGATTCGCGAGGAGGGCCGCTCCGGACCGGAGGGGTTGCGGGCATGCCGCGCGGACCTTGTGCTCTCGTACGCGGTGATCGGCATCTTCGGGGTCGCCGTGGTCATCATCGGTTCGAATGTTCGGGTGCGCGGCCAGGGCACAGGACTTGCCCTGCTCCTGGCCGAGCAACTGGCCAACGCGCTCGGCCCGCCCGGGAAGTGGTTGTTCCTGGTGGGTTTCTGGGCGGCTGTGTTTTCCGCGATGCTGGGCGTGTGGCAGAGTCTGCCGTATCTGTTCTCGGATTTTCTGTCGCTGCGCCGCGGCGCCGGCGCACGGCGGGCTGAATCGATGGAACGGTCGATACCGTATCGAACCTATCTCGCTTGCATGGCGACGGTCCCACTACTGCTGGTGCGCTGGCCCGTTGAACAACTTCAATCGGCGTTCGGGCTCACCGGAGCCATGCTCTTGCCGCTGCTCGCACTTACGCTGCTGCTGATGAACAACCGCGAATCCTGGGTGGGCCGCGGGTTTCGCGCCGGGCTTGGATTGAACGTCATTCTCGCCGCCGCGCTGCTCTTCTTCACGTTTGTGGGAGGCCGCGAGATCGTGCAACTGATCGGGTTCCAGACCGGCGCCCGCTAGCGGATAGACTGAATTCAATGCCCGACATTGTCATTCCCGACGATTCCCCCGCAGTCATGGGAGCGAGTACCGCTTACCCCCGGTTCCTTGAAAAGCATGAAGCCGTCTACCACGCCTCGCTTCCTGGCTCAGAGGATGTCCTGATCGAGCGTATTCGTGACTTTGGGATTGTCATCAACATCCGTTCGTCGACCCGGTTCACCAGCCGCGTATTCGAAGCCTGCCCTCGAATGAAACTCCTTTCGATCTGGGGGACCGGCACTGACAACATTGATCTCGCCGCGGCGCGGCGTCACGGTGTCACTGTGACCAATACTCCCGGCGTTGCCGCCGTGTCAATCGCCGAACACGCCCTGATGCTAACCCTTGCCGTGGCGCGCCGCATTGTGGCGCTTCATGGCGAGGTGGTGGCCGGCGCCTGGCCGCGCGGCCGGTCGACACAGCTTCGAGGCAAGACGCTTGGCATCATCGGCCTGGGCGCTATCGGAAAGCAGTTCGCCAGGCTTGGCGAAGCCATCGGCATGCGCGTCATTGCCTGGACCATGCATCCCAATCCCTTGCTTGGCTTCACGCTGGTTGATTGGGACGAGTTGTTCAGGGAAAGCGACGTTGTCAGCCTTCACCTGCGCCTGTCGCCGGAGACAACCGGTTTCGTTGGACTGCGAGAGTTCGGCTTGATGAAACCTTCGGCGCTGCTGATCAACACGGCTCGGGGTCCCATTGTCGATGAGGCGGCCCTTATCGAAGCGCTTCAGTCCCGGAGGATCGCCGGTGCGGGTTTGGATGTATTCGATGTCGAGCCGCTGCCGCAAGGCCATCCGCTGACCAAACTCGACAACGCGGTCCTGACACCGCACTGCGCCGGAGTGACTCCCGAAGTTCTTGAGGCGGGCCTTGCGCTTGCGCTCGAGAATGTCGAGAACTTCCTCGCCGGTTCCCCGCGCCACGTCGTGGCCGGGCCCTAGCAGGCCGGCTCGGGTTATGCCTGCGCGGCGGGTTGCTCCTCCAGTGAGATACCCTCCCACCGCGCCACCACCGCTGTCGCCAGGCAGTTGCCCAGTACGTTCACCGACGTACGGCACATGTCCATCACTGCATCGATCCCCAGCAGCACGGCGATCCCCTCCATCGGCAGGTTGAAACTGGAAAGCGTTCCGGCCAAAATCACCAGCGCCGCGCGCGGCACTCCCGCTACACCCTTGCTCGTGAGCATCAAGGTCAGCATCATCAGCAACTGCTGCCCGAAGGAAAGCGGGATGCCGGCCGCCTGGGCCACGAAGACCGAGGCCAGGGAGAGGTAAAGTGTGGTGCCGTCCAGGTTGAAGCTGTAGCCTGTGGGCAGCACAAACGCCACGATGTGTTTCGGAACGCCGAACTTCTCCATGTTTTCAAGCGCGCGTGGCAACGCCGCTTCACTGGATGCCGTGGAGAACGCAATCACAAAAGGCTCTCGCGCGGCGGCCAGAAACCGGCGCAGGGGGATTCGGAACATCATCATCACGCTTCCCAGTACCAAGGTCACGAAGATCAACTGCGCCGCGTACATCGTCAGGATCAGCTTGCCCAACCCCACCAGTACGCCCAACCCCTTCGTCGCCACGGTGACAGCCATTGCCGCGAACACGCCCACCGGAGCCAAATACATCACGAACTTCGTGTACCGGAACATCACCTCACCAAGCGATTCACACAAGTCCACCACGGGCCGGGCCTTGTCTCCAATCGACACGCACGCCGCGCCGAACAGGAACGCGAACACCACAATCTGCAGAACTTCTCCCGCAGCCATCGCCTCAACGATGCTGCGCGGAAATGTGTGTTCAAGAATCGATGTGAGGGTCACGGCTGCCTTCGGTACGCCGGTTTCGCCGCCCGCCTGCAGCGTCATGCCATCGCCCGGCCGCGTCAGATTCACCGCCGCCAAGCCGAGAAACAGCGCGATCGTTGTCACCACCTCGAAATAGAGTATGGCCTTGCCGCCGATACGGCCCATGGTTTTTACGCTGCCTGATCCCGCGATGCCATAAACCAGCGTCGCGAACAGCAGCGGCGCGATGATGGATTTAATCAGGCGCAGGAAGATATTGCTCACCGGAGCCAGCGCGCCGCCCATCGCTGGCGCCGCTGCGCCCAACGCCACGCCACCCGCCATACCAAGAAAGATCCACGAAGTCTGCGACAACCGTCTCAACGTTCACCCCACTTCAGTTTCTGGCGCAGCACGTCGAAAAACATCATTTTCGGCGGGCGGATCAGGCTCAACACCCGCTCGCTCAGCCGGCAGGTCACCAGATCGCCCGGCTTCAATGCCGTGCCCGACTGACCGTCGATGGTGAGGTAACAGCCCTCGTCGTCCGACAGCGATTCGATGGCAATCACGCTGGTGTCCGGCACAATGACGGGCCGGTTTGTCAACATGTGCGGACAGATAGGCGTGATGCAGAGCGCGTTCACGCTGGGGAACATGATGGGGCCGCCCGCCGAAAGCGAATATGCCGTGGACCCCGTCGGCGTTGCCACAATCAGGCCATCCGCCTTGAACCGGCAGACGAAGTGATCATCCACGTAGGTGTTCAGGTCGATCATGCGCGCCAGCGATGTGTTGGTGATCACCACATCGTTTAGGGCATAGAACTCATGTTCCACCCGGCCTGCCCGACGCAACTCGCAGTGAAGCATGCGCCGCCGCGCCGTGCGATGCTGTCCCGCCAGCACAGCCGCCAATTGATCCTGAATCTCATCCACGGTCACGGCGGTGAGAAAACCCAGGCTACCCAGGTTTACCGGAAGCACCGGAACGTTGCGGCCATCCAGGCTGCGCGCCGCCGAAAGCAGCGTGCCGTCGCCGCCGAGCACGATGATCAGATCCGCCCTGGCGGCCACTTCGCTCCTGTCCATACCAGAGGTTCCGTCAAGATAGCCCCCGGTCTCGCGGTCATACACGGTCTCCACGCCGTGCGCGCGCAGCCATTCGAGCAGTCTTGGAACCAGATCACCACCCGCGGCCGCGCCTGGCTTGGCGAGAATACCAACAACCTTAATCATGGAACCCGTAAAGCAGGAATTCCCTGTTCCCTTCCGCGCCCCGGATGGGGCTCTCAATCAACGCCGTGCGGCGCCCCGTGGCCGCCACGCACTCCGCCACTCTCCGGCACGCCCAATCATGCAGTGCGGGGTCGCGCACAATGCCGCCCTTGCCCACCTGCTCCCGGCCCACCTCAAACTGGGGCTTGACGAGTATAACGAGTCCAGCACCCGGCTGGAGTACGCCTGCCAGAACCGGCACAATGAGGGTTGCGGAAATGAAGCTCACGTCCATTGCCGCGAAAGCAACGCTGTCGCCGATGTCGCCGGTCTGGAGGTGCCGCGCATTGCAGTTCTCATGCAGCACTACGCGCGGATCGCTTCGCAATTTCCAATCCAGCTGCCCCGCGCCTGTGTCAACGGCGTGCACTCGCGAGGCGCCGCGTTGCAGGAGACAATCCGTGAACCCGCCGGTTGAAGCCCCTACGTCCAGGCACAGCCGTCCGGCCACGTCGATCTTCCAGTGATCAAGTGCCGCCGCTAACTTGATTCCGCCCCGGCTCACGAAAGGAAGCCGAGCCGTCACCTCCACCCTGGCGTCCGGCGGAATGCGCTGCCCGGGCTTCTCTCTCCGTTGGCCGTCCACAAAGACTGCCCCGGCCATGATCAACGCCTGGGCCTTTTCGCGCGAATCGGCCAACCCCCGTTCCACCAGCGCCAGATCCAGCCGTGCGATGCTCACGTTCGTCAGGCCTTCCGCTCCACCACCAGCCGTGCGATCGCCTCCAGCCGGCTGGCTCGATCACCCAGCGGCCGCAGTGCCGCCAGCGCGGCGGCGAATTCAGCCATGGCCATCGCGCGAGAAACCGTCAGCCCGTACACCGCTGGAAAAGTGATCTTGCCTTGTGCCGCATCCTTGCCGGCGGTCTTGCCCAAAGCCTCGGAAGACTGCTCCACATCCAGAACGTCATCGACAATCTGGAATGCCAGCCCCAGATGCTCGCCGTAGGCGGTCAACGCCGCCAGTTCCTCCGCGGATGCGCCCGCGTAGATCGCGCCCATGCGCACGGCGCAGCGCAGCAGCGCTCCGGTCTTGGCCCGATGAATCCGTTCGAGCGTCTTTGCATCCGGTGCTCGTCCTTCACCTTCAATGTCATGCACCTGGCCGCCGATCATTCCTCCCACGGTGCCCGAGGCCGTGGCCAGTTCCAGCGTCAACGCGGCACTTGTTTCAGCCGTCGCGAAAGGCAGCTTCGCCAGCACCTCAAACGCCAGCGTAAGCAGCGCGTCACCCGCCAGAATCGCCATGGCCTCGCCAAACACCTTGTGGCTCGTCGGCCGGCCTCGGCGCAGGTCGTCGTTGTCCAGCGCTGGCAGGTCGTCGTGGATCAGCGAATAGGTGTGAATGAACTCCAGCGCGCATGCCGCATCTTCCACACCTTCCGCGCCGGGCCGGACCGCTTCGGCGGCGCTCAGGCACAGCAGCGGCCGTATGCGCTTGCCTCCCGCGAAGACGCTGTAGCGCATGGCGCGATGAATGCTCTGGGGCTCGGCGGATTCCAGCGGCAGCCATCGATCCAGAGCCGAATCTATTCGCGCCCCCAAAACGGTGAAGTCGATCCCTTCCGCAGTCCTCACCGGAATGGTTCCACCCGTGTGGTGCGCCCCCGTTTCACCACCATTTCTATCCTGGTCTCCGCGTCCTGCAACTGTTTCCGGCACTCCGCGCTCAGTTTCACGCCCCGCTCGAACAACTCGAGTGACCGCTCAAGACTCAGGTTCGGAGCCTCCAGGTCCTTGACCAGGGTGTCCAACTCAGCCAGGCGCTTCTCGAAGGGAATTGACGCGTCGTACTCAATGGGCTGCTGCGGTTCGTCGGCCATGTTCCCCTCATTGTAGCCCGCCATCCTTCGCGCACTACACTGATAGTCAGGATGACCCGCCTGGCCCCACGTGGCGATACCGTGGCCGCTGCCTTCGAGTTCTGTCTCATCGGCATGCTCGGTTCCGGCTACTTCGCCATCCTTGGCTCCGGTTATCTCGATTCCGCCACGGCCATCGCAACCGCCGGTGGTTTGCTGCTGCGGCTGCTGATGATCTTTGGCGCGGTGCGGTGGCGTCCATCGCCCAAGCTCACACAAACAGCGGCGCTCGGCTACGCGGCTTTTTTCCCGCTTGACTACGGGTTCCTCTCGCCGGACTTCCTCACCGCCACCGTTCACATGGTGTTCTTCCTGGCGATTGCCAAGCTGCTTACCGCCGAATCGCGGCGCGATTATCTTTACCTGCAGACGCTCGCATTTGGCGAAATGCTGGCCGCCGCGCTCCTGTCATCCAGCCTTGGCTTCGTGGTGTTTCTGGCGCTATTTCTCATCTCGACCTCTGGTGCGCTGAGCTGTTCCGAGATTCTTCGCCAGCGGTCCCGCAGCGGCCAGGTCACAGCCGCCGGCGGGCCACGCTTTGGCGTTCCCCTCGGCGGTCTGGTCGTTGCCCTCGCCTTCGGCACTATGATCCTCGGGGGCGCGCTCTTTTTCGTTCTTCCCCGAACGGCCCGCGCGGCGTTTGAATCCTTCGCGCCGCGCCAGCACGTCACCGGCTTTTCAAACGAGATGCTGCTGGGCGAGATCGGCGAGATCCAGAGGAGCGTTCGCACGATGATGCACGTTCGTGTCTTTTCACGCGAACAACCCCGCAACCTTCGTTGGCGCGGCGCGATCCTCACGCAGTTCGACGGCCGCCGCTGGTACAACCCCGTGCAGAGTGCCGACATTCTCCGCCCGGGCCGGGCTTTGATCCAACTGGTGAATGACGCCCACCGCCTGCGCCCCGGCCGCCGCATCTCCTATGAGGTGCATCTCAAGTCGTTTCACGACACCCTCTTCTTTGCCGGTGTGCCCGAGTTTCTGGAAATCAATCAACCCCTCGTCGTCCGTTCGTCGAATGGTACGTTCCGGCTGGGATACACGCCCGATGTGCCGGTGGTCTACGGCGCCTACGCCCTACTTGATGACGGAGCCTCAGCGGCCCTTTCCGCCACCGGCCAGGAACTTCAACAGGAACTGCTGCTCCCGCCCATTGATCCCCGCATCCTGCCCCTGGTTCGCCAATGGACCCAAGGCGGGGGTACCGCCGCCGAGTCCGCCCGCCGCATCGAATCCGAACTTCGCCGCCGCTTCGGTTACACGCTCGATCTTCCGTCCACACCGTCCGCTGATCCCATTAGCCACTTTCTTTTCGAGCGCCGCCGCGGCCACTGCGAGTACTTCGCATCTTCCATGGCCGTCATGCTGCGGGCTATTTCCATCCCGTCCCGGATCGTTACCGGATTTCAGGCGGGCAACTACAATCCTGTATCCGGTTGGCACGTCATCCGGGGGGCCGACGCACACAGTTGGGTGGAAGCCTACCTGCCGGGCCAAGGCTGGACGGCGTTTGATCCCACGCCAGCCTCGCCTCAAGGCAACGGCCAGACGTTGACTGAACGGGCCGCACTCTACATTGATGCGCTTGAAATGTTCTGGCAGGATTGGGTGTTGAATTACTCCCTGGAACAACAACTCGGCTTGGCCGTACGGGCGGGCCAGGGACGCGCATGGCCCAGTTTTGCGTCGATCGCGGCGGAGGCTCAGCGCAAGGGCCGTCAGTTGGGTCCAGGTCTGGTCGCAGGCGCCGCTGCTCTATGGCTGCTGTTTCGCTACGCGCCAAGGCTCCGGTTGCCCGCGCGCCGGCCGAAAGAGGGCGCGGCCCGTCAGGCGGCCTCCCTCTATGACCGTCTCCTCGAACATCTTCGACGGCGCGGTATCGAGAAGCCCGATTCCATGACCGCCACCGAGTTTGCCGCCACCATTCGCCAGCCGGAACTGGCGGCGCTGGTCGCCGCTTTTGCCGCCCACTATCACGCCGCTCGTTTCGGGCAGGTGGAAGAAGCCGCGCGAGAGATGGCCGCGGTGCTGGGTGCCATCGAGCGACCCAACGGGTGAGCGAAAGGCAGTGCTTTCGCGCGCCGGGCGATGATCAAGCTGTCGTATCCTACAGGTCATGAGGGTTATAAGGCTTCTCCCCCTGGCCGCCTTGTTCGTTCTGCACGCCTTCGCCGCTGATAAGAAGACCGGGCAGCCGAACCAGATCCAGTTCAAACAGTTCAAGCTCGACAATGGACTTCGCGTCGTTCTGGCCGAAGATCACGCCGCGCCTACCTATTCCATCGCAGTCACCTACAATGTCGGCTCTCGCGATGAACGGCCTGGCCGCACCGGATTTGCCCATCTGTTCGAACACATGATGTTCCAGGGGTCGGAAAACGTCGGTAAGGGTGAACACTTCCTTCTGGTCTTCAATAATGGCGGGTCGATGAACGGCACCACCAGTCCGGACCGCACGAACTACTTCCAAACGCTTCCCGCCAACCAACTCGAACTCGGGCTCTTCCTGGAAGCCGACCGCATGCGTTCGCTCGTCATCAATCAGGCGAACCTCGACAACCAGCGCAAGGCCGTTCAGGAAGAGCGCCGTCTGGGTATCGACAATCAGCCCTACGGCAAGACCTTCGAAATCATGGATGAGATCGTCTACGACAACTTCGGCTATAAGCATTCCACCATCGGCTCCATGGCGGACCTGAACGCCGCGACGCTCGAAGACGTTGCGTCATTCTTCAAGACTTATTACGCGCCCAATAACGCCGTGCTCGCGCTGGTAGGCGACTTCAATACCGAGGATGTTCTGGAGCGGATCAAGAAGCACTTCGGCGGCATCTCGCAACAGCCAGCTCCTCCCGCGCCAGACATGGCGGAGCCTGAACAGAAAGCCGAGCGCCGTCACCAGTTGGAAGACGGCTTCGCGCAGGCGCCCCGGCTGGACATCATCTACAAGCTGCCCCACGGTAACACGCCCGATGTTTACGCGGCCAATGTGCTGGCCCGCGTGCTGGGCGCCGGACAATCCTCGCGTCTCTACCAGAAGCTGGTGAAGGAAAAAGAGGTGGTGGTGCAGATAGCCGCCGGTGTCGATGAGCGCCGCGGCCCCTCGCAAATCTATGTCGACGCCGTTGTCCGGCCGGGCAAGGATCTCGCGGAGACCGAGAAGCTCATCCTTGACGAGATCGAGCGCATCAAGGCAGAGCCGGTCCAGGATTGGGAACTTCAGAAGGTGCGCATGGCCTCCAAGCGCCAGGGCGCGGCGCAACTGGAAGGCTCGCTCTACCGGGCCATGCTGCTGTCCCAGTACACGGTCTACTACGACGACCCTGGCCTGGTGAATCGGCGGCCCAGCCTGCTCCAGGCGGTGACCAAGGACGATATCCAGCGAATCGCCAAGACCTACCTCACGCCGGCCAATCGCACCGTCGTCATCACTACGGTCAAAGCGAAAGCGGCGCCTGCCGTCAAGGGAGGGAACTAATCATGCGTCTATCCATGTTGATTCTGATTGCGGGCGCGGCCGTCTGGGCGCAAAATGACGACAAAGTTACCTCCGTCAGCAAGGTGGAGCGCAAACGCAAGGCTCCTGTCTCAGGTGAAGTACTTCGAGTCAAACTGCCGAAGCCTGTCGAAGCGGTGGGCGATAACGGCCTTCAGATCCTCGTCATGGAGGATCACCGCCAGCCGCTGTTCTCGATTCAGATGCAGGTTTTCGGTGCCGGTGCGCTGTTTGACCCTCTGGACACGCCGGGTGTCGCCACCCTGGCGGCGCAGATGATGCGCGAGGGAACCAAGGGCAAGAACAGCCGTCAGCTTGCCGAAGAGATCGAAAAACTCGGCGCCTCCATTTCCGCTTCCGCACCGTACGGCTCCGATTCGGTGACGTTCAGCGTGTCCGGCCTGTCGGAAAACATGGACGCCATCCTCGGCTTGGCCGCTGAGATTCTCTTGCAGCCGAACTTCCCGGCCGAAGAACTGAACAAGTTGAAGCAGCGCACGCGCGTCGGGCTTATGCAGCAGCGCTCCTCGCCGCAATTCCTGCTTGGGGAACGGTTCAGCCAGTTGATGTTTGGCTCCCACCCGGCTTCCGTTGTGGCCACTACGCCAGCCGCGCTCGACGCCATCACGCCCGAACTCCTCGCCAAATGGCACAAGGAACGCATTGTTCCGCAGAACGCCATGGTGGGTGTGGCTGGTGATGTGGACAGCAAGGATGTCATCGGCAAGTTTAAACGGCTGCATTGGGTCTGGAAGAGAACGGAGTACAAGCCGGCCCTTCCCGAGAATCCCAAGGCGGCAGAATCACGCCGCATCGTACTGGTGAACCGGCCGGACTCCGTCCAAACCTCCATTGCTATGGGCAACCTTACCATCGATCGCACGCATCCGGACTACATCCCCCTTATGGTGATGAACCGTGTTGTCGGCGATGGCCCGGCCGCGCGTCTCTTCATCAACCTGCGTGAAGAGAAAGGCTACACCTACGGTGTCTATTCGTCCGTGCAGGCTCGCCGTTACCCCGGTCCCTGGCGCGCCGGTGGCGACGTGCGCACGGAAGTTACCGAAGGCTCGCTCACCGAGTTCTTCAACGAAATCACCCGAATCCGCGACCAGGAAGTTCCGGAAAGCGAGCTTGAAGAGTGCAAGCGAAGCGTCGTTGCCAAGTTCGCGCTTTCGCTCGAAGACGCCTCCGATGTCCTGGCCTACGCGCTCACCCGCAAACAGTACGGACTGCCAGCCGACTACTGGGACACCTACGCCGATCAGGTCTCGCGCGTCACGGCGGAACAAGTGCAGCGCGTGGCGAAGAGGTATCTCAACCCCGAAGCCATTCAACTCGTTACCGTGGGAGACGCCTCGAAGATTCGCCCCGTCCTTGAAAAGTACGGAACAGTGGAAGTGTTTGGGACGGACGGCAAGCCCTCCGCCTCCACCCCGTAGGGGGCCCCGCCGATGATCGTTACCATTGACGGCGTACCCATCCATCTGTCCCACCCTGATGATCTTTCGCTGCGCTGGGTGGGCCAGGAAGATGCGATGCGCCAACTCATGGCGGCTTGGCTCGTCATCGATCCAACCGACCTGCCGATGACGCCGCGCCTGGTGGGCAAGCCGGGCGTCGGAAAAACCACGATGGCTTATGCCGGCGCCAAACGGCTGGACCAGGAATGCTACATCCTGCAGGGAACCGTCGACACCCGGCCCGAGGATCTCATCATCACCCCTGTCATTGAAGGCGAGGGGCGACTGAGGTACGTTGCCAGTCCGCTGGTCACCGCCATGATCCGCGGCGGCGTGGCGATCCTGGATGAGGGCAATCGCATGAGCGAAAAGAGCTGGGCCAGCCTCGCGCCATTGCTCGATTCGCGCCGCTACGTCGAATCCGTCGTCGCGGGCATCAAGATCAAGGCACACCCGCGATTCCGCATGGTGGCCACCATGAACGAAGACGCCTCTACTTTCGACCTGCCGGAGTACATCCAATCGCGCCTTCAGCCCCAGATTCTGATCGATTTCCCGGAGCGTGACGAGGAACTCGAGATCCTGCGTGAGAACGTGCCTTTTGGCGAGGAGCGGATCCTTTCCTATGTCACGGATTTCCTGCAGCAGGCCCACGCCAGCGATGAGCGCTATACGGTGCGTGACGGCATCAACATCGCCCGTTACGCCATGAAGATGCTGGCCATGCCCGATTATCCAGCCACGCGCGAACGCATTCTTCAGATCGCCGTGCGCGAAACGCTCGGCGATGAAGCCATTCGCTATGCCGGGCGATTTTGATTTCTCGTTCCCCGATCCGGGCAGCCTGAAGCGCGGCCGCTTTACCTATCTGCCCGTGGCCCCGGGGCGCCTGGAGTTCGCCGCCGAAGTGCGGAAGACCATTCTCGCAACGCGGCCGCACATCGTCGCCGTCGAGTTGCCGCTCTTCCTCGAGCGACGATACCTTAACGCCATCGAGCGGCTGCCCCAGATCTCCATGCTGGTTTATCCCGAGCACACGGACAGCGCGGCGGGCGAGGATGAACGGGCCGTTTATGTTACCGTCGAACCAGCCGACCCCTTCACGGAGGCGATCCGCACCGCGCATGAGATCGGGGCGCAGGTGCTCTTCATCGATCCCGCTGTCGGCGAGCATCCCCACCTTCCCGACGACTACCCGGACCCCTACGCGCTGCGCCGCATCCCCTTCGACAAGTACATTGAGGCTTATCGCGTCCATCCTCAGCAGCGGAACCAACAGATCGAACGCCACGCCGCCGGGCTGGCCTGGAAACTTCAGGGCGCCGACCCTCTGGCCACCATTCTGGTTGTCGTCGCGCTCAACCTGCTGGACCCCTTGCTCGACGCCATGGAGGTCCCGCAACAGAACCCGCATCGCACCCGGCTCGCACCCCCGGTAGACCTTCTCAATCCGCATCCCGATTGTCTGGGCGAAATCACCATCGAGTACCCGGCGCTCCAGGCGCGTTACGAAGAGTGGCGCGTCCTGCTTTCCGAATCCGCGCTCATCGACCGGCCCGCTGCCCAGTGGGCTGTCTTGCGGGAAGCCGAAACGTCCTTTGAGAAGAACACCGGCGGCGTGATCGCGCCCTGGCAGCGGCGATTGATCGCGCGCTACACCCGTAACCTCGCACATGTTCACGGATATCTGGCGGCCAACCTGTTCGAAATGACGGTCGCCGCGCGCGGTATCGCCGACGACAACTACGGCTGGGAGGTCTGGGAAGCCGCCTCACGATATCGCTGGCAGCAAGTGACAACGTTTCCGGAAACGGCCTCCATCTCGGCTGGGGAAGTGTGGCTCAACACCCGCCACATCCGCCTGCGCCGCCGCCTGCCTAGACCCAAGCAGCGTCTTCAGCCAGCGAACCTCAAGAAGCGTCCCAAGGAGCGGACCCCGGGCGAATGGGCCAAACAATTGGACGGTGACTCCATCTGCTCCTATCCGCCGGAAGATCTGGTGGTGGAAAACTATGGCCGCTTCGTCAAAAAGAAAGCCCACAGCGTGCTCTCCGACGAGCGAACCCGTACGGAGCCCTTCACCACCTCGATTCTGGACGGCCTCGACATCCGCGAAACCATTCGCAACTGGCACCGCAACAAGCTGTTCGTTCGCCACATGGATCGTGTGGCGGGAGACGTCGGCAGCGTGGTGGTAATCTTCGACGAGGATCCGGATGGCCGCTACACCTACCAGACCACATGGCTTGGCGAGCATCAGAATGAGTCCGATATGGCGTTCTACTCTACGCCGCCCTTCGACCACATGGTGGGACCGGGTATCGGCCGCGCCGAATATGGAGGATTCCTGATGAGCCTTCCACCCCGCCGCATGTTCGACGTATGGGGCGACACCGACTACAGCTTCACCGAATCCAAGTCCGAGCGCCTTCTGGCCGCCGCCATTGACTACTCCGTGGAACGTTACGTTGTGTACGTCGCCGCCAAACCGCCCCGGTCGACGTTTCGCTCCATTGCGGCCCGCTGCGGCCGATCCATTCTCTACATCCCCATAGGCCAGCTTTCGAAGGAGAAGCTCAACAAGGTTCGCGTCGTGCACGTGCTCGATAACCACCAGCGCCGTCGCGATGCCGCCCAGTACATCTGGTGATAGCTAATCGCAGCCGTCAACGCGATTCAGCAACGAACGCCCCTCCAGCCAACGCTCAACGTTGATCAGGAAAATCTCCCACAATCGCATTCGGTAATAGGGGCTCAACGACGACCCGGAGATATGCGGTGTCAGAATGACGTTGGGCATGCTCCACAACGGGTGATCCGGCGGCAAGGGATAGCGGTAGTGCGTGTCGATCGCCGCGCCCGCGATGGTCCCGTGTTGCAGGGCCTCGATGAGTGCTTGCTCCCGCACCAGGGGTCCTCGGGCAGGGTTCAGCAGAAACGCATGTCGCGGTAGGGCCTCCAGTTCCGCCCCTCCGACAATCCCCTCCGTCGCCGGACTCAGCGGCATGGCGAGGATCAGATAATCGAGCCCGCTGAGAAACTCGTACCGCTCACCCTGCGTAAATACGCGATGCGGCAGTGTGCCATCCGGGTCGCCGGTGCCCGGCACACGATACACGTCCCGGGCCGCACCCACGGGACTCCGAGTAAGCACCTGAACCGTCATCCCCAACTGCTTGGCCAGCCGCGCCGTTTCCCGTCCGATCCCTCCATAACCCCAGATCCCAACCACGCCGCCGCGAATCTCGCGCTGAAACCGGGCGTCGCGATCCCAGATACCGGCTTCCTGATGGCGTATCATCCCACGTAGATCGCGCGCCAGATTCACTATCATTGCGATGTTCCACTCGGCGATCGGTACATCGAAGCAGCCACGGGCATTCGCCAACTCGATCCCACGCCCAGCCAGCCCAAGGCCTGTAAATTGTGTGTACCCAACCGACCCCGTCTGAATCCACCGCAGTCGTCGGCACTCCTCGAAGTTCTCCGGTGGAAACGTACAAAACAGCCCCGCCGCCTCGCGCAGCATCGCGGCGGGCAGCAGCCGGCGCCGCTCCTCGGGCGTCTCCACGATGTCCACCGTCACCCCGGCGAACACGCGTAGCCGCTCAAGCGACGCAGCATGCAACGGCACGTCGATCAGCAGCCGCTTCATGTGGTCAGCATTTTGCCGGGAACGCTGTTGAACTCACCCGAACCCGGAACAAATGGATAACGCCGCCGGATCTCATCGTTCAAACGGATTCCGAGTCCCGGCCGGTCCGGCAACAAAACGAGCCCATCGCGCATCACGAACGCCCCATCCAGCAGATCCTCGTGCAGACCCGCATACGCCGGGGCCACTTCCAGAATCCGCGTCCCACGGCACGCGAAACCGCAATGAACGTTCTGCATCAGCGATCCCGCGGCGCCCCACGCATGCGTGGCAACGGCATCAAACCCGGCCGCGGCGCGCAGGAATTCGCCCATTCCGCCCAGGAAGGACGCATCGGGTTGCGCTACGTCGAACGCCCCTGCCTCAGCGAAGACCTTCCACTCGCAGGTAGTCAGGCACTCGCCGCCGGCCACGGGTGTGCCCGTGCCCTTGCGGCACAGGGCCCCGTAGCTCGCCGCGTCCGTGTAAGGCAGCGGCTCTTCCAGAAAAAACGGCCGGAACGGAGCCATCGCCCGGGCCACCGCTTCTGCCGTTTCCAGAGACCACACCCTCTCCTCACTGGGCCGGTTGCCCATGTGCGCGTCGATCATCACCTCCACGTCTGGCCCTACGCGCTGCCGAACAAACGCCAGCTTTGCCGCTTCGAAATCCGCCGCTTCGGCCGCATCGAAGGCTAAGCGCCAGCCCTGCGAGGCAGAATACGATCCCGCCCCCAGCTTGAACCCGCGAAAGCCCAGCGAGAGGTAATAGTCCATCTTCGCGGCCAGCCTCTCCAGGGGATAATTGGACGGTCCACCCGTGGCATAGGCCGCCAGGCGCGTGTGCTTTGCGCCACCTAGCAACTCGTACACCGGCTTCCCCGCGCGTTTTCCCGCAAGATCCCAAAGCGCCGCTTCAATTCCGTTCAGCACGGACGCGCCCAGCCCCACGCGGCACCAGAAGTTGCCGCAGTGGTACATCCGCCGCCACAACTCCTCCACGTTGTCCACGGGTTGACCCACAAGTACCGGAGCAAAGAAATCCACAATCGCCGGCACCGTCTCTGGAGCGAAGTACCCGGCATAGGTCTCGCCCAGGCCGGTATGCGGTGTGTCAGTGTCGATCTCAACGAACGCCGCGCTGCGCAGCTGCCGGGCCTCCCGAAGGAACGGATCGCCCGTCGAAGGCCCAGTGAGCAGCGTGGTCCGAACACTTGTGATGCGCATGGGCGACGGCTAGGCCTCCTTGGGCGTTGCCCAATATTCGCGGTAATTCCGCTTCAGCATCGCTTTGGCTTCCGCATCGCCCGGGATCGCTTCACGCGCTCCATCAAACGCCACGTTGCGGCCCGTCCGGTGCACGATGTTGCCCAGATGGCACAACGCACTTGACAGGTGCCCGATTTCGATGTCGCAATTCGGCCGTGTCCGGCTGGCGACGCAATCGACGAAGTTCTGCATGTGGAACCCGGGCCCGCCTTCCTGGTCGTCTTCCACCATCTTGCCCGCCTTGTCGAACATGCGGAATCCCCACCGGCGGTTCCAGCGCCCAATGCGCAGGAAGCCCTCAGTGCCATACACCGCGATCCCGTCGTCAATCTGCTCCAGACCGTAGTCGTGCCAGATGCGCATCTCCCAAATGATCCCTTGCGGCGTCTGGCCAGGGCCTCCGAAATCGAACGAGAGGTTCATCGTGTCCGGTGTCTGCTGGTCGTCGTCGAAAAAGTACTTGGCGCCCGATCCACTGGTCCAGCGGGGATGCCCCACACCCAACGCCCATCGAGCCTGATCCAACTGATTCGCGCCGTCGTTCCCCATGTCACCCGTGCTGAAGTTCCAGTTCCAATGCCGCTTGTCGTGGGACCGGTTGTCGTTGAATGGCGTCATCTCGGCCGGCCCTACCCAGGTATCGTAGTCCACGCCCGGCGGCGGAGGCGCGGTGCCAGGCTTCTTTCCAATGTCCGCCCGCAACTGCGAGTTCCAGGCCTTGGCCATGAGAACCCGGCCCAAGCGGCCGGAATGCGACACAGCGATCCCGCGAATCGTGGTCGGCCGGCTGCGCGACAGCATCCCTGCCTGCCCCCGCCGATACCGGCGCGCCCCACCAGTAGCCTGCCCTCTCGCAGATTGTGAGACACCGGCTTCTCAACGCAAACATCCTTGCCCGCCGCGGCCATCCGCGTGCCCGCGCCCGCGGCGGCTGCCGCGCCCAAGAAAGTATCGCCGGTTCATAGCTTCTTGCCACAGTATCAGCTTTCGCCCCGTGCCGGGCTCACCCCGTGCGAGTATCGTAGTCGAGATGAATCGCGCGATGGAGGTTGCCACGGGGCTCGCCAAGGCTTGCCTTGCCGCGCTCGCCCTCGTCCCGGCGGGCGCACCGCCCGCATCGGCGCAAGTGGCCGAGTTTGGCGTTCATGCCGGAAGCTCCACGCTGAGCTCCAAGCTGCTGGGTAGCATCCGTCTCACCCAGCCAGCCCAGACCGTGCGCGTGCTTCTCAATAGCGGTTTTCGGGTGGGGTTCCGTGTCAGCCTCAACAATTACCGCTACTTTGGGAATGAGTTCGGCTACGCCTACAACCGCAGTTCGCTCAGAGCCGACGGCGCCGCCGGCAGCCTCCAGCGTGCCCAGGGCATGGCAATCCACAATGGTGGTTACAACTTCCTGATGTATGCCACACCGGAAGGAAAGCCCCTGCGGCCCTTTTTCACCGGCGGCGGCCACTTCAACAATTACGTGCCCCCTGGCGCCAGCGCAATCTACGGCCAGGGTTCCGTGAAGTACGGCTACAACTACGGTGCAGGTGTGAAGATCCGCGTGGCGCCCATGTTTGCCATCCGGCTCGATTACCGGCAGTACGTCAATGGCAAGCCATTCGATTACCCCGATCAGTCCGGCCTGCTGCGCCAGTCCGAGATTTCAGCGGGATTTTCGTTCGTCTTATAGGTGCGGCGCGATCTGGTCCACGGAAATCAACCCCGGCGGCAGTTCCATGATCCGGATATTGCGGAAGTGGATCTTCGCACCCTCCGATTCAAGGCAAAGATACCCCTTCTTCTGTGTCGAGGAACGCACACCGTTGACGAACTTCCCGTTCACCGCCAGCTTGATCACTCCATCCACGGCCACCACGTCATACGTGTTCCATTGGCCATGTCCCAATACCCGGTTCTCCACCGAAATGCTGCGCTCGCCACGCGGTGTGTCGGCGATCACCTTCACTCCGCCCACGCCGAAGAGTTCACCGTGCGCATAGGCGATCGGCGGCGTCACGCCATCGCGAACGTGCAGCTTGGGCCAGTCCGGATCCAGCATCTGAACCTCCACGCCGTCCGGCAGCCTGTTCTTCTCCCCGGGGCGCGCATTGCTCCAAGCAAACACGCCGGAATTCCCACCGGGCTCGGTGTGCATCCATTCGATGTGCAGGATGAAGTTTTCGTACTGGCGGTCGCTGCGCATCACGCCGATCGGCGTGCCCTTGCAGATCAGTTCGCCATTCTCAACGCGCCAAGTGTCGGGGTCCGTGTTGACATTCACCCAGCCCGTGAGATCACGCCCGTTGAAAAGGCTGCGGTATTCAAACGGTTGCGCCATGCAGGCCAAGGCGGCAAAGAGGAAGACTAGAATGCGGTGCGCCACCACCACATCATGCCATGTCTGAAGCATGCGAGGTAGGTCTGGGGCAAGCCCAAACGGCCAGTGCTAGAAGAAGGACTTGATGGCGTCGAACTCCTGCTGAAACTGCGGCAGAATATCCTCGACCCGTCCTTCCAGTCCCACGGCGGCCAGCAGCCTTTGCTGTTGTTCCGCCACATCGGTGGGCATTTCCCCGGGTGGATCCACGGTAACACCCATAAGGCTTACCAGGCCACTTGCGGTGCGAATGGCCAGGCTCAGGTTCACCGGGGTGCCGTCGTCGGGCGCACTCTCGGGCGCGTGGTGATATCGAACCGCCGTCTGGATGCGTGCTGGAAAGTTCCATTCGCGAAGAGCGATGGAAGACATCTCGGGGTGGTCGATCGGCGCGTGTCAACAACTTTGAGACACCCGGCATGGGAATTTACTGACGTTCCTCTCTGTCTGTTGGGCTGGTGTCGACCGGCTTGTTGATCCAAACCTCCGATGGCAGGGGCAAAGGCTTGGGA
>Ga0194132_10003408_pt1 | contig 28311 bp, 20 predicted proteins | sample TA2KigOf80mmetaG_FD_148612 | JGI IMG/M metagenome (GOLD analysis project Ga0194132, IMG submission 148612) | Freshwater microbial communities from Lake Tanganyika, Tanzania - TA2015054 Kigoma Offshore 80m | ecosystem: Environmental > Aquatic > Freshwater > Lake | place: Tanzania: Lake...
GGTCCAGCGGTGCCGGACCCGGTCGACCAATTCGCGAACCTGTGCCTCGGAGCGTTCGTCCAGTACGACATCGTCGAGTGAAACCGCGGGAGTCACCGTCGTGATTCGGGACTTTCGCTGCCCCGAACGCGCTCGGGCTAGCACTGCGGATGTCTCGCTCGATGCCAAGCGCTGCAACTCTTCTGGATCAACATGCGTTGCGATCAGTGCGAGCGCCGGGTCGGCTTCCGGTGCCAGGGACTTCCACCACGACTTCCTCTGGGCTGCCGATGGGAGTGGCACGGTCACGGCTTGGCGTGACCATGCACCGAGGTCGCGACGGGTATCAACAACCGTGATGATCGGGGCATCGATGTCGACGAACTCGCCCACAAGCGGGACGATCGGGACGTCGCTGGTGCAGTACCGGCAATCAAGCACGAGCGGGAGGCCCGAGAGCGCGACCTCGCGAGCCAGCGCGCGCGCCAGAGAGCGGGGGGCCTGATGGTCGAACTCGATATGCGAGAGGTCGACGATGATCGGTTCCAGTCCGATCGAGTCGATGACGAAGCGTCGAGCGTGCTCGAGTGTTGCCGCCCCGGCCCGCCCTCGGAAGATTGCCGGAAGCTCCACCGGTGACGGCAATCCCGGCAACATGTCGGATCCGAGTGGCTCGTGTTCGGGGATCACCACACCACGGAGAACCAGCGCATCGGGGAGAGCGTCACCCACGAGGTAGGCGATGACCCGCTCCGGCACGGTGATGACGCGCGACCCCAGCGGTCGCTGCGCGGGACCGACGTCGACCAGACCGAGCGCAAGGAGTGGAGCATCCGATCTCAGCCGACCACGGGCTTCGCTGTCGAGGAGCGATGACCCAGCCAGCCTGAGCGCCGTTGAGACCAGAGGGCCCCGCGCATCGACGTCGTTGTTGAGGATGATGTAGAAGCGCTCGAAGCGCGGATCGAGTGAAGGTGCGGCGGCACAAAGCAACAGGCCAAGGTCGAGATCGGTGAGCGGCAGGTACTCAGCGAGCAGAGTTAGCGATTCGGGGAGCGCATTCCAGGGGATCACGCCAGTCTCGACCTTTGCTCGGCCTCTTTCCGCTTCACGCAGGATCACGGGGATGGGAAAGGACTTACCACGCCGCGAGTCCGGCACGTCACCCTCGATGTGCTCGGCTTCGATGAGTTCGGCGACGCGTGCCGCCAGAATCTCGAGTGCATAGTCCCAGCGCTCGGCATTAGTCATGGCGGCATCCTTGCGTCGAGCCTTCATGCCAGCTCGCCGATCACGTCGATAACGTGACGCTGATGGGCAGCTGCCATCGAGATTGTCGCCGCACCTGGATGGGATACACGTTCGGCTTCGGTGATCACATTCATGTAGCACTGCAGGTTGACCCGGAGGATCGACTCTGCAGCAGCGATGGCAACCGACAGCGCTTGAGATTTCGACGCCCCGCGCGAGAGAAGGAAGTCACGCACCGGTCGATGCAATGCCTCGAAAAGCCCGGTGCGGGCGTCGAGCAGCAAGTAACTCACCCGTAGGTCGCCTTCGTCGATTCGCCATATGGCTGGTGTGCGTCTTTGCACTGAGCGTTCTATTGTCAGGGTGCCGAATTCTTGCAGGTCTATCGACATCGGCGCACTGACGACAAACGTGGTGAAATCGGTCGCGTACCCGTAGAGACACGCAAGATCGAAGGCATCGCGATGCGGGCCATAGTGCACGTACGTCAGCTCTGTGTCATCGATGAAACTGTAGTTCGCCCCGAGTCGCCCATTTTCCACGCGGTACGGCGCTCCGTGCGGATGGTGGTTCGCAAGTTCCAGGATGGGCATGATGACGGATGAAGGGGAGTCACCTGCTCGCAAAGTGAATGTCCGCGTGCGCAGCATGTCGCGCGGGGTGTCCCCCGGCGTGAAGGATGGGCGGATCCGAGCGATCGCGTGACGGAGCCCCGTCTCCTCGAGGGTCGCTGCCCGAGGATGCGTTGCGCGAAAAGTCGCGAGCTTGTCCGAGGTGTTCCACAGCGCAATGTGCAGGTCCAGTAGATCCGATTGCACCGACGTCAGGGGTTCGGTCGACTCCGTGAGGCGCACGTGGTCGGATTCGTCATCCCAGACCAGGCCGTCGATTGGCACCAGAACCTGCGTTGGCAGGCTGATGAAGGGCTCACCGTGCTTCCCCTCGGAGGTCGCGAGCGCCAGGTGTCCTTCGCGCTCCACCACGATCAGGTCCGGGTCGATTGCAGCATCGTGCCTGACCAGGAGCTCGGCGATCTCGGTGACGAGCTCGTCGAGCCCCGCGGTTGTCATGTCCGTCAGGAGGACCCGTGTGGAGTGCGACAGGGTGGGCGCGGCGCTGCTCATCGCGGCGCGGAGACTGCTCGGGCAACCGGCATTGAGGGCACCAGGTGCGTCCCGAGTGGGCCGTCGAAGGCGGTTGCCGTCTCCGGATCAGTGATGGGCCGGCGCACACTGAGGTGCACGACGCCTGCAATCAGAGCGCTATCCACGGTGCTGCCCACGGGGGACCGTGCGAGAGGACACCTTGGGAAACTAACGCACCCCCTCCTACCCCTCCTACCCCTCCGAATGGGGGGGTCTGGTGTGGGGTCAGCTGCGTTGATCCTGCTTCTTCTTGCGCAACTTCTCCCAGGCGCGCTTCTCCTCGGCCCAGCCTTCCGGGGTATAGCCAAGCGGGATCTTTTCCTCCTGGGGTGCGTCGTTCTGGATAGGTCCAAGACCCGGAACCTTCTTGAACCACTCAGCAGCCGCCGACGATTGCGGCGTCTCCGGCTGCTTGATCTCTTCCTCGTCTGGACCCTGCGACGCGGCTGCGTCCTTCATCTCGCTGGTGTTGGCATCGCTGACCACGTCTTGGTCGTCCGGTTCTTCGTTGTCCGCTTCAGTGATCGCAGGCAGCGAACCGCTGTTTCGGGCACGTCTTGCGAGCGCGTCGAGGTGCCGGCCGGGCATCGGGCGATTACGCAGCACCTCTTGTGCCGCGCTCAGTGGATCCCCTTCCACCTCGCCTGAACCTCGACTTGATCCCTCGCCATCCAAACTGCCGACGTCGCCTTCGCTGTCAGACCCAAAGCCGTCCAAACTGCCCCCGTCCTCCTCCTCGATTGGGCTTTCGTCTGCGGCGACCTTCGCGTCCTCACTGCCCGACTCAGCACCGCCCCTTGCAAGCCAATCGAGATACACCCGCTCACGCGTAGCAGCCTTCTCATGCTGCATCCATGCGCGAATATTCTCCTTCGTGAGATCTCGACCACCCATCTTCAGCGCGGCCCCCGCTGCTCGGCTCACCTTTGAAGACTCGTAGCTCTTGTTCTGCTTTTCGAGCACATCGCGAAGCTCGGCCCGTGCGATATCCGACTGAGGAGCCTTGTCTTCAGCTTCGAGACCGGCGACTTTCTCGTCGGCCCCGCTCAGCAAGGCCTCCCCACCTTCATTCAATAGGACGCCGCGGCGATTGTTCACCCGGTTGGTCGCCGCCTCGATCGCCTTCTTGCGCTTCTTGTTCTGGAAGTAGTTGTACAGCGGAATCGCGCCGGTGACGTAGCCGAGTCCCTTCGCCACGAGAGAGACGGGTTTCAGCAGGCCTTGACCGACCTTCTTCATCGGTCGCTTCATTCGGTTGTGCCAGAAGTTCTTGAAGGCACCGCCGTGATCTATCGCCGGAAGACCGGCATCGCGGTCGCCTTTCTCGTAATTACCATCCTTGAGTTGATCGCGTGTGCGCAAACCGCGCTCAGCGATGCGCCGTGCACGGGCGGAGTCGAAGAATGGATCGTTCGGGACAGCATCCTTTTGCTCTGGCTCCGGCGCTTCCGCTTCCTGCTTTGGTTCCTCCTTCAGCTCCTCAGCGGGCGCTTCCTCAGCGACGCCCCCCGCCCCATTCGCCTCCTTGAGGAAGTGCTCTTTCCCGAAGTAGTGCTTGTTGCGCAACTCCAACGCACGCTGTTTGTCAGCCTTTTCGCCAACCCCGGTGGCCGCATTGATACCAGCGCCTACTCCCTGCAGCAGACCGCCCGCGGCAACGGTTCCGACATCCACCAGCGCGCTCGTCGCCAGCCCGAGGCCAAGTGGGGTCGCAGCGGCAGTAGCCATTCCTTTACCGACTGTCCGTGCACCGGAGAGCGCGGCTTGGGTTGCACCCTTGAGGTATTCCCCCTTGCGCACCGCCTCTTGGCCGTGTTCGGAGCCGTCCACGATGCGACCCAAGCCTTCAAGTGCCTCACCCGGAGCGGCCCATCGCTTCGCACTCGTGCCAGCCGCAAGCTCTTCCTTTGTCTGGTAGTCCGGCGCTGAATTGAGCGGATCGGTGCCGGCATTCCGCTCGAAGGTGACCTCACCGGGCTTCACCTGCATGTTCTGTTGGCTATCAGGATTCCCCGGACCGAGGGACGGGTTCGGTACCTCGCGGGGTTGCGCCGTGCGTTGGACCGTCATGTTGTTGATGTCGGCTGATTCGTTCATGGAGTAGTCGTACTCCGGTCGAATGCCGTATTCGTTGATGGCTTTGCCCAACTTCTTCGCTGCCAGCCGCTGGCGAACAGCGGCCTGGGTCGTGCCTGTCAACTGCCCACGCTGCGTGCGCTGGCCCTGCGCTAAACGCGAGCGCATCTCGACCTTCTTGGCCTGGAAAGCGTCATAGCGATCCATGTACTGACGTCGCTCGTCATCGCCGAAGTCAAGCGCCTCCCTGCCACTCGCGGCCGTGATGCCACGGCCCGCGACTTCAAGCAGCGTGCCGCCGTCTTGCAGCGCCGCCTTGGCCGTGTCGGCGACCTTGATGCCTGGCGCCAACTCCGCCTTGGCGATCGTGTTCATGTTGAAACCGAGGTAGGGGATGTTCTGCTCGAGTATGGAGTTCTCGCCCTTGAGGCCGGCGATCTTGTCGACGCCCTGGCCGATCTTCGAGAGGTCCTTCGTCGTGTCGACTATGCCCTTCGCCGCGCTGCCGACACCTCCCAGGACCTTGCCCGCGGTGTAGGAGTCCTGAGCTCCGGCAGCACCGATGCGGGTGACCGCATTGCCGATCGCCCCGACCCCCTTCCTCACGGCACCTTTTAAACCCCCTGGGGCTTCGCGATCAAAGCCCAATTGCTTCTTGCGCGCGACCCACTCGCGGTCAGCCTTCGCATCGGCGTGATCTATGTCCTGCCGGTCGGATCCCGGCTCAGCGGCATCGCCCTGCTTGGCGACCGGTGCCTGGACTGGAGCTTCCTTGGCTTCGCCCTCTCCGTCGACATCGAAGAGATCATCGGGAGCCCGCTTGAAGTAAGGGTCGTCAGGCTTTTGGACCCGCTTTTGATCGTTGATTTGCGCTTGCGACTGTTGCTCGAGGCGCGCATGTTTCTCTTCTTGCCACTCATTCATCGCGCCTCACCCGCCAACCATAGGCAATTCCAACCGCGCGAGGCGTCCCACCGGAACGAAGCCGGCACGTCGGTACAGGCGAGACGCGACTGCGTTATCGAAATCCATGATCACCTGTATTCGCGGCGCAACAGCGTTCGCAACATATGCGGCAGTTTCGTCCAGGAGTGCCTGCCCTATGCCCGCGCCGCGCAAGGCTGGGTCGAGCCAGAGGCCGCGTAGTTCGGCGATCAGGCCCAGTGCCGGTCGGATCTCCACACGGAATACGCATCGACCGTTGTCATCCCACATACCGATCAGGCGACCCCGCTGACGGGCCTCTTCCCACAGGTTCAGGTAAGTCTGCTCGTCGGGGCTAGCAGCCGGAGGAGCGCCGACCTCTTCATGGAACGCCCGGAAGGATGCCTCGGCGAAAGAAGCCAACTCGTGTGGCGCGGGCAGTCGGATTCGCTCGACCCGGCGTGCTTCCGCGGAACCCTCCCACACCACGAAGTGACGCTCACTCGACAGCGGAAAAGCCTCCCGGACCGAAGCGATGATGTTCTCGGGGCCCATGAGAGCGCGGGTGTCAGGGGTCACGGCAGCGCGCAGGCAGGAATCAAGATCGTGGTCGTCCACCGTCGTGAACAAGACCGCACGAACGACCTGTCCCGTGAGAACGAGTGCGTGGATGTCTGTGTCGGTGAACACGCCCACGCAGCGCCGCGCGATCTGATCCGGATTCCATTCCATCGCTTCGAGACCCGTTGCGATATGCGTGCTGATGGGGAGCGTCTGGGAGAGGAGGGCGCGCAACGCTGGAATGTCTCGGCGCTCGATCGGGCGCACGGACATGGGGGGTGCAGCCATGGTTCCTTGGGCAGACATCATGCAGACCCCCGAAGAAGGACTTCCTGCTGTGCGCCGTGACTTCGCGCGGTGCAGGATCTCACGAGGGCCTGGGCGATGTAGTGCCTGCAACCTTCCCCGAAGGTGCGAGGGACTCCCGTGACCTGGTCCGAGCGCGAGCGGGCATGTTTGCGTTGTCCTCGTCCTCGGACACGGGCACCGGCGCAGGCGCAGGCCCGCGCACCACGCTTGTGGCTCCGTTGAGGGTGTTCCCGATGGTGATCTGCGGGGGTGCGGTCTGGGGCGGACCTGCCGGCGTCGGCATCCCGGCGGGGATGAGGGTCGAGACGGTCAGGGCGATGATCGGGCGGAACTCGCCACCGATGGACGACCAGAGCTCGGTGACCAGGCGCTCGGAGTAGAGCACGCCGCCCACCCGGATCATCGCGGGTCGTCCGGCGCGAGCGAGTTCGGCGAGTACCCCCTCGCACAGTTCCTCGGGTAGGTACTCACGTTGCAGAAGGTTGGTCAGCGCTGCGCCGAGGAGTGCATGGTCGTCCTCCGGTCTCGATGTCCAGGCCGAGACCGCGTAGGAGAACATGAATGTCCGCTCCGCTGGCCGACGGGCGACGATCCTCCCCTCCTCGTCCTTGATTTCGACGATGTCGGCCGAGCGTTGGGCGGTGTCCTCGCGGATGTCGTTGAGGAAGAGGTTCAGGACCGGCCCGGTACGGCGGGCGGACCAATCCTTGGTCGGTGGATCAAGGTCGACCTTCACCCGCTCCTGTGAGTAGGTCTGGGTGCTGAGCAGGGTGACAAGTGCCTTGTCGACTTCCGGGATCACCTAGCCCACCTTGACCGTCACTGCGGGGGTGGCCATGGGGGAAATCTGGCCACCCCAGATACACAGACACTTGGAGGACTTCGTGATCATCGGCGAGCCCCCGATGAGCACGCGGGATGTTGAGATCCATGGGGCTGGTGTGGCAGGAACACATGGCATGGGCGTAAGTACACCCAAGGCAGCTGCTGTGGCAGATGCGACGACTGGGTTGGCGACGGACCGGCATAGACCGAATGGCACGATGTTGACCATCGGCTTGTTGTCCAGGATGTTGCCCGCCGGGGGGCCCTGCGCCATCACCCGATTGATGGGAAGCACATTGAGAGGTGACGGTGTCAGACCCATGCTGCACTTGAGCATCGAGCCGCTCACCAGGGGATTGGACACATCAGGAAGGTAACCGGTGATCGACCGCAGCGCACCCCCCCCGAAGGGGGGGGTATGCAGGTGTGACGCGCGTGGTTACCGTCACGAGGACTCGATTCCAGAAGGGAAACCTGTATGCCTAGTTACCTCTCGCCGGGCGTCTACGTCGAGGAAGTCCCCGCGTCCACCCGCCCCATCGCGGGTGTCGGCACGGCGATCGCGGGCTTCGTCGGATTCGCAGCAGCCGGGCCGAACAACCAGCCAGTCCACGTGACCAATTGGACGCAGTTCACCGAGACCTTCGGCGACATGGTCGAGAACTACGCCTTGGGCAAGGCCGTCTATAGCTTCTTCAACAACGGCGGAGGTCGCGCATACATCGTGCGCATTCCCACCGACCTGCGTCCCAGTGCTGCACCGATGGCGGAGCTGCCGTCGAAGGCGGATAAGCAGATCAGCGCAGTCAATGTCATGGCCATCGACGCCAAGGCAACGGGTATCAAAGTCGATGTCAAGGGAGCCGGCGAGGTCGACGGTGATCCGCAGTACACGATCACCGTGACCGCGGATGGCGGCGTCTCTGAGAGCTACACGGGTGGTCTCGGGTCGGGTCCGGCCAACGTGATCAACCAGGTCAACGTTCAGTCCAAGACCGTGCGTCTCCAGCCCAACGCCGTCGCAGAGGCGCTCGTTGCCTCGGGACTCGAGGAGGGGACCGTTTCCCTCGCGAGTGGCGACGCGGCCTCTGCCGGCACAGTCGACTCCGGCGCGGTGATCGGTGACGCCGCCAAGCGCACTGGCTTCACCGCCTTCGAGACCCTGGAAGAGATCACCATGGTGGCCGCGCCCGACGTCGTCACCGCGCATGCGCGTGGGCTTATTGACCTCGACGCGGTCAAGGCGATCCAGACCGGAATCCTGACCCACTGCGAGTTGATGGGTAACCGCATGGCGATTCTGGACACACCGGGTGGATTGACCGCGCAGGAGGCAAGCGACTGGCGGATGAAGACCGCGGGCTTCGACTCGAAGTTCGGTGTCATGTACTGGCCGTGGATCCAGATGTTCGACCCCACCACGGGTAAGAACGTCTCGTTCCCGCCGTCGGGTCACGTTGCAGGCCTGTGGAGCCGCAATGACGACACCCGCGGTGTCTTCAAGGCGCCGGCGAACGAAGTGGTCCTCGGCGCGGTCGGTGTCGACTATGCGGCGACGCGCCCCGAGATGGACATGCTCAACCCCCAGGGTGTGAACTCCATCAAGTCCTTCCCGGGCCGCGGCATCCGCGTGTGGGGTGCGCGCACCCTGTCGAGCGATGCCGAGTGGCGCTACGTCAACGTGCGTCGCTACTTCAACTACCTGGAGGAGTCGATCCTGCAGGGAACCCAGTGGGCGGTCTTCGAGCCGAACGACGAGAACCTGTGGGGCCGTATCCGCCGCACGATCTCGGCGTTCCTGGTCATGGAGTGGCGCTCGGGCGCTCTGTTCGGTGCAACACCGCAGGAGGCCTTCTTCGTCAAGTGCGACGGAGAGAACAACACCGCCGAGAGCATCGATCTCGGAATGGTGATCGTGGAAGTCGGAGTCGCACCGGTGAAGCCGGCCGAATTCGTGATTTTCCGCCTGTCCCAGTTCTCCGGTGGCACGTCCATCGCCGAATAGTCCACATGCATCACTAGAGGAGATAGTCCATGGCTCTCGCAGAGGGTGAAGCTTTAACCGCCTATTCGTTCGAGTTCTCGATCGATGGGCAGAACATCCCGAACGTCATCGAGGTCAACAACATCTCGCAGGAGACTGCGACGATCGAGATGAAGTCCATGACCGCCTCGGGCAAGTACGTGATCCAGCAGATGCTGGGCCCGCGTCAGTCCGGCCAACTCCAGGTCACGGTCCTGGCGACCGGTGACGGTGGTGTGACCAAGTGGTTCCTTGACGGGCTCAAGGGCGACTTCATGGGTGCCCGCAAGACAGGCAAGCTCGTCTACAAGGACACCTATGGCACCCCGGTTCGCACCATTGAATTCACCAGCCTGATGGTCACCAGCATCACATACGGTGCCCTCAAGGCCGGTGAGGCAACCGGGATCAACATCACCATCAGCATGGGGTTCACGGAGATGACCACAGGCTGATAGTCGATTTCGTTAGGAGTTGGGTTCATGACCGTGACTGAGGTAGGTCCACTACAGACCACGTTCAACTTCGTCTTGCCCCGCGGATACGTCGATGCCAATGGTGTCGTCCATCGCGAGGGCACGATGCGGTTGGCGACCGCGCGCGATGAACTCATGCCCCTTTTGGACCCGAAGGTCAAGGAGCATGAGGCTTTCACGAGCCTCCTGCTCCTTGCCCGAGTGGTCACGCGGTTGGGCACGCTCCCATCCATCGACGACCAGATCATCGGTGGACTGTGGGCCACCGACCTGTCGTTCCTGCAGGACCTCTATCGCCGAATCAACACCGAAGGCACCACCGTTGCCGAGGCGACGTGCCCCAACTGCCAGGAGTCGATCCTGGTGGATGTGGGTGGTGGTGTACCGGGGGAATAGTGACGGTCGGGGCCGATCGCCTCTGGGAGGAGATCGGTTTCCTGGCCTACTACCTCCACTGGTCCTTCGATGATCTTCTCGACCTCACCCACGAGGTGCGCAGGCGAATGGCATCCGTGGTGTCGAACTTCAACAAGATCGCCTCGGAGGGAGCTCGATGAGTGACGCGCCAACAGAGGCTCGGGGTGTACCCGAGCAGCGTGGTGACTTCATGCTCTTGCCACCCTTGACCCCCACCTTCGGTACCCCCGCACTTATCCAACAGTTACCGAAGGAATTCCTCGTTACCCGTCGGCCGCTGGCAGTCTCGACCGAACCCGTCGGCCACACCATCGACTCGGCACTCATCGGCCGGGTTCCAGGGCGCGCGCGACGCCGAATGCGATTCCCTGCCGAGGAGTTGGAGCATCTCGTTGCCCCGCTCGACGACGTGGAGGATGAGGAACCCGCACCCCAGGTCGCGCCCCAACGCTCCGAGGCGCGCGCCCGTGCCGTGGCACGCCCGCGGTCATCTCCCACCCCGCCGCTGCCGACCCGCAGCGACGTCCGCCGGTCCGTCACGAGTCCACCTCCTGCAGCGCGTCCCTCGAGTACCGCCGGAAGCACACGGCAGCCGGTGTCCACACCCGAAACGATCCCCGGGGAACTCGTTGCACCGCCGATGCCACCCTCGACATTCCCGGGTGTCGGCGACTCCTCCTCTGTTGTGCGGCGCCGTGGAGGAGCAGCTCCCGCGCTCCCAGCAAGTCAGACATCCGAGCCGCTGTCACCGCCCGAGCCGAGCGATGTTTCAGACGCGGACGAAGTGATCCCCGCTCACACTGCTGCAGCCGAACCGGACACGACCTCGAATCGAGCCCCGTCACGTGGGGTAGGTGCCTCGGACACCCCGCCCCTCCAGCGTCGTCGTTCGCGGGGTCGGGTCACCACTCCGATCCTCCCCGACGATGACGACGAGGACATTCCACCCGCTGTCAAGAAGATGCTCGAAGAACTTGACGACGTTTCGATGGAGACCCCGGGTAGTGCGATCTCCCCACCTCGTGTGACTCCTGAGGCAACGGAGTTAGCGCACCGAGTGGGATCGACCACAGACGCGTCGAGCAACGGCGGTGCACGGGAACAGCGGTCGTCGCAGATGGAACGAGAGTCGATCCCGGCATCGCCCGAGTCCGCGGTAGCACCGACCCCAACTGCTCCAGCATCCCCGGCGCCGGATTCGTCGACCGTCTCCGAACTGCGGGAAGAGCCCGCACTCTCACCGGGGGTGTCAGACACGGTCTCGGCATCAACGAGATCGTCGCGCGCATCGGTCGAAGACACCGCGGGGGTAGATGCGGCGCTGTTGACGCATCGGACGCCACCGGTCGCGGAGCCATCCGCGACATCTGTGCCGCTCGCATCGGCTTCCGTTGAGCGGAGTCCCTCGGGTGTCTCCTCGTCCACTGGAGGGTCATCGCCTGCGCCGGCGAGTGCTCCGTCACCACCTGGGCCGGTGGCGTTGCCGCAGCCGGGAACTGGTCCAGGCATTGACGTGGGAGCGATCGGTGAAGCACCAGCAACGTCGCTACGCGCGACAACTCTGGGCACTAGCATTGCGGCAACTGATCCGGTGCGCCAGGAGAAGGCGCGTGCCCAGATTCGTCCCGTCCTCGCGGGGCGCACGGGAATTCAGCGGCGTGCACGATCGCGTCCTGCTCCCGGTGGAACATCGCGCGACACGATGTCACGAGGTGCATCGGGACTAGCCGGCATCACGGGAACCCCGACACCGAACGTCGCCGGCCCACGTCGCGTTGAGGTACCCGAGCAGGTGAGGCAGGCTCTGCGCAGTTCGGTCGGTGAACCACCGACACACGTCACCGTCCACGAGGGCTCACGTGCGGCCGAGGAGACCGGCGCAGTGAACGCTGAGGCGTTCACGCGTGACGGGCAGATCTTCCTCGCGGGGGATGCTCCGCTGAGCAGTGCACGCGGACAGGAATTGCTGGCCCATGAACTCACGCACGTGATGCAACAGGGTGGCCGCAACGGGTCGATGCCGGGAGAACACACGCGAGAAGGACAAGACCTCGAAGCCGGGGCACTCGCGGTGGAGAAGGCGATGGCAGCAGGGGCCCACGAGACCATTGCACCCAAGGCGATTGCGAGGCCCTCGCGTGATCCTGAGGCCCCGGAGTTGCATCACCGCCACGACGTGGGGACGCGGGAGGCTTCGCGCCAGAGCAGTTGGACGCCGTCCCCACCACCACCGCCGAGGCCACAGGAGATGGTGTTCCCCCAGGCGCTGGATGTCTCCCCGGACATCCAGCGGCGCGAGCGCGATATGCGTTCCAGTGCGCTATCTCGAGGACTCGGCGCCATCGGGAGTACCTTGGAACATGGCCTGATGAGCAATATCGAGCAGGAGACCCTCGGCCCTCCCGCGGCCACCAAGGACAAGGACAGTCGTTACAAGCGCTTGGAACGGCAGGCGGCCGACCTCTATCCGTACATTCGCGCGCGCCTGCGTGCCGAACTCGTCCGTGACCGCGAGCGTCGCGGGCGCATCGCCCGGGATTGGAACTAGCGGTGTCCATTTCTGACTTGATGGGTCTCCTGGGCAGCCTGCCCATTCCCGCCTTGCCCGGTGGCAACGGAGCGATGGGTTTCGGGTCCACGCGATACGACCCGGGCTATCCGGCTGGTTACTTCACGGGCTTTTCCATCGCCGTCGACGCAACGCGTGATCCCACCCTGGGCGGCGGTTGGCAGTCGATGTCGTTGGGCTCCATGGAGATGAATACCAATGATCTTCCGGCGGGTGGCTACATGCGCACCACCTTCCGGGAAATCGAGCGCGTCTCCTACGGGCGCGTAAGTCTGTCCCGGGCCTATGTCCCCGGCACCAGCACGAGCATCACGGAGTGGTTCAGTTGGGCGCGCACCAACGGCCCGACGAGTGTCGCGATCACCGTGGAGATTCCCGAGGGTTCCAATCCGAAGAAGTACACGATCGTGTTTCGTAACTGCTTCCCCGAAACCTGGAATGCGCCCACATTCCAGGCCGGTGTGATCAATGAGATCGGCACGCGGGTAGCCCCCCCGACCACGGTTGAGAATCTGACCTTCACCTTCTCGGGATACAACATCGAAACCTTCGGTGGCGGCGTGCCCATGGTCGACATGTCGATCACCGCCGAAGAGAAGGTTGAGCCGTGCAAGTTGGTGATCATCCCCAACACCGGCAGCATTACGCGCAAATTGCTGGCGAAGATGACTTCCTGGACTTTGGGATCGTCTGCCCTCGGCCAAGCATTCGGCATGGGCTCCCTCGGCTCAGCCATCGCACGCCAAGCCGCCGTCCTTGCGGCCGAGTATGACTCCGTCCAATTCTTCCTCCCGCCCTCGAGCATGAAAATCACCAAAGCGGCAAGTTGGGAGGTCACCGACTCCTCTTCCTCCGAGCAGTCGGGACCACTGGAGTGGAACGGGCCGCAGCCCATGAAGATGGAATTCGAGTTCCTCATGAAGTCGACCGTCATCAATCTCCGGCCCACCGGTGCCCTCGGCTATGGCAAGAAGCGCGACGTCATGAGCGAGTTGAAGAAGATGTTGATGCTCGTGGAGAACTACAGCAACTCTTTCTGGTCCACCGCCACCACCCCGCCCCTGGTCATGCTGCTCTGGGGATCGTTCATCTCGCCGTTGTCTGTCGTCTCGAAGTTTTCCTCCCAAATCGTCCGCTTCGACTCGAATGGCTCCCCGAGTAAGGCCATCGGTTCGATGCAACTCACCCAGTACCCGTCCACGGGGTCGCTTACGAATCCCACCTCGGGCGGTCTCGCTCCTGAGTTGAGTGAGACCGTGCTGGAAAGTGACACCTTGGCCCACCTGTCCTATCGCACGTACCAGTCGGCCAAGCATTGGCGCGACATCGCCGAGCACAACGGAATCGACGACCCGATGCGTGTCGCCAAGGGGCGCAAGGTCCTCCTGCCCGCCCCGGCCGAACTCCCCAAGCGCGGTGAGGGGGGCACGGTAATCATCGATGAAGACGCCGAGGAGCTCTCTCCAGGAATCGACGAGGAGTACTGATGGCACTCCTCGGGAACTCCTACGACTCGCCTGGTGGCAACCTGCGGATGCTGTGGGATCGCTCGCACATCACGGATGAGGAGCAGGCGCAGATCGCTCGCGTAAGCGTGGAGGCGCAATTGGGGATTCCACGTATGTGTGAGGTCGAAATCAAGGGCGGCCCGAAGAAGATCGCCGGCTTCGGTGGCGTCCGGAGCCAGATCGGAAAGACCATCTCCGTCTTCGGGTACGGACTGGGCAATCTGACCGGTGACATCGTCTTTCGGGGAACGATCGCGAGTCGGGAGTTGCGTACTGACCCAGGTCAGGGTGCGCGGATGGTTCTGCGCGCGTATGACGGTGGCTACGAAATGATGGCAGCGCGCAAGACTCGTTCCTTCAAGGACATGTCCTATGGAGAGATCGCCAAGAAGATCGCCCGCGACTACACCCTCGACGGCCTCATCGGAAGCGACATCTCCACATCGGGGACATCCCATCCGTTCGTGGTCCAATCGAATGAATCCGATTGGGACTTCCTAGCCCGATTGGCGCGCGAGCAAGGGTGGGTCATGTTCGTGCGCGTGTATACCCAGTTGACCTTCGGAAGGACACAGCTGTTCTTTGGACCACCCAAGAAGGCCTCGGGAGTCGTATCCAGCGACACGAAATTCAAGGCGGGGGATAGGCGCTTGCGCTCTATACGGGGAAGCGTCATCAGTATCGGCATTCCGAAGAGCGTTGCCGTACCGGGATGGGATGACCGCAAGGGGGATGCGGCTCGAGGAAGTGACTCCATTGGCTCCCGTGACCTCGTGACCGCAAACACGAAGTTCCGACCATCCAAGAAAGCGGGCTCCGTCACCTCACTGGAGACATTCGCGGGCACCAAGGCACGCGCCGACCGCGCGGCCAAAGGCACTGCCGCACGGATCGCCGGGGCATCCGTGGACATCGACATGATCGTGCGCGGTAACCCGTTGGTGAAACTCAATCGGCTCATCCAGTTGACCGATCTCGGAGATGTGTCCGGTATCCACACGGTGAGCGGCGTCGTTCATGTGTTTGATCCGAGTGCCGGTGGCTTCAGCACGCAGATCCTGTGCACTGGTTTGGATGACCGGAGCCTCGGCGGCCTCATGGGTGCGGGTAAGCCCGCCGAGAAATTACACGGCGTCTACCCCGCGGTGGTCAGCGACATCAAGGATCCCCAGAACCTGGGGCGGGTCAAGTTGGCCCTGCCCTGGCTGAGCAAGGACTACGTCACAGACTGGTCACGCATCATCCAGTTGGGTGCAGGCAAGGACGTAGGCCTGCAGATGCTGCCGCGGCCCAAGGAGGAGGTTGTGGTTGCCTTCGAAAACGGCCAACTGGATTCCCCCATCATCCTCGGCAGCGTGTTCGGCAAGACCACGGGCAAGATCCCCAACTCCAAGTTGGTCAAGAATGGCAAGCCACTCATCACGGCATTGACGACCAAAGCCGGCCACCAACTCATCTTCGATGACGACAACGATTCCTCGAGCATCACTCTGCAGATGAAGAACGGGAGTGCATGCTCGGTCGTCATGACCGATAAGGGCGGCATCACGATCACCACCAAAGGTGACCGGTCGGTCACCATCAAGAGCTCTCAGAACGTCATCGTCGAGGCGGAGAAGAACGCAAAAGTCTCCGCTAACGATGTCACCATCGACAGCAAGGGGCCGATCAAGATCCAGGGCAAGGGCAAGTTGGACATCTCCGCACCCAACGTGGGCATCACGGCGCAATCAGCCCTCAAACTCAAGGGAACGAACGTGTCGATCGACGCCACGGCAAGTCTGGCTTTGAAGTCATCGGGCACCACATCGGTCAAGGGAGCGGTGGTGAAACTCAATTGAACACGTCACGCGTGGACGCTGCCTTCACAGGATCGGGGTTTGCATACCCCTGGGGGGTCTCACCGCAGGGCGGCATGCGCATGGTCACGGGATACGAAAATGTCGAGCGCTCGATGCGGCTCATCCTGGGCACCGCGTACGGCGAGCGCCCCATGCGTCCCGAATTCGGTTGCGCTATCCACGACATGCTCTTCGAGCCGGGGACACTCGATTTGCTCAGCCGGATTCAGGTCGAAGTAACCGATTCGCTCACGCGATGGGAGACCCGAGCTGAGATCCTCGATGTGAAGGCGGTCTTCGACGATGACCCCTCGCGTGTGCTGATCACGATCACGTACCAACTCAAGGGGACCTACGACCCCCGCAACCTGCTTGTGCCCTTCTACGTCATCCCCACGGAGGTGGAGCCGTGACACTGCCCGCGCCCAATCTGGATGATCGGGGCTTCCAAGACCTGGTGGACGAGGCCAAGCGCCTGGTTCAACTTCGCAATCCCAACTGGACCGACCACAACGTCTCCGATCCCGGGGTGACCCTCATTGAGACGTTTGCGTACATGGCGGATCAGTTGATCTATCGACTCAACCGCGTTCCCGACCTGCACTATGTCAAGTTCCTGGAACTCCTGGGCGAGAAGATGATCCCACCGGGAGCCGCCGCTACAGACTTGCGATTCCGTCTGACCATCGCGCAGGATACTGATGTGATCATCCCGGAGGCCACTCTCGTCTCCACGCCACGTACGACACCTGCACCGCCCGTAACCTTCTCCACCGCGGAGGATCTCGCTATTCCGGCCGTCAGTGTCTCTCACGTGCTGGTGAAGCCAGTGAATGAGGACTTCCAAACCCACAACGAAGCACGTGCTCTGCGCAAACGATTTCCCGCGTTCTCGAATGTGCCCGTGCCGGGTGATGCCCTCTACATCGGTATCACTCAGCCCGCGAAGTCGTGCATCGTCGACTTCGAGTTCTCGGGTATCACTGCGATCGAGGGCATTGGAGTTGATCCGACGAATCCTCCGTACACCATCGAAGCCTGGAACGGCCGAGACTGGTCGCGAGTTGAAGTTGCTTTCGACGAGACTGGTGGGCTCAACCGTGACGGAATTATTGAAGTCTTCATCGAGGCTCATGAACTGTCCCGCATAGCTGGTATCGAGGCGGCGTGGGTACGCATCGTCGTGGAGGAATTTGATGCGTCCCAGCCTCGCTACAAGGTCACTCCTGAGGTAAGCCAGATAACTGCGGAGACGATGGGTGGCATGGTCAAGGCCCACCACTGTGAGCCGGTGATGGATGAGATCCTCGGTCCCTGCAGTGGCGCACCCGGTGAGCAACTTCAACTCTCGCGGCACCCGCTGGCCGGAACTCTCCACAACTACATGACGGCTGACGTGAGCGAGAGTCATGGATGGGAAACATGGACGCGGGTCGCGTACTTCTCGGAATCGGGTCCCAATGATCGCCACTTCACCCTGGATGAAGGTTCAGGTGAAATGCGCTTCGGCCCCGTCATCCGACAGCCCGACGGCAGTGTGCGCCTTTATGGGGCCACACCTCCGGCCCAGGCGATGGTCCGCATACCCAAGTACTTCGTCGGTGGTGGTCGGGAGGGCAATGTCGAGCCCGACACACTCACGGTGCTGCGCAGCAGCCTGCCCTTCGTGGGTGAAGTGACGAATCCGCGCGCTGCCACCGGGGGTTCCGATGCCGAGTCGATCGAGGATCTCAAACAGCGCGCCGCGATCTCCGTCCGCACCCAGACACGCGCGGTAGCCGCACGTGACTATGAGTTGATCGTCAAGCAGGCGGAGCCATCCTTTGCGCGAGTCGCGTGCCTTGACGCGACGGAGTTGGGTAAGCCCGGACACGTGATCGTGCTCGTCGTTCCGTGGGTGCCGCGCGACATCCCGGACTTCCAACTTCTGCAACCCAGTGAGAATTCATTGAGGGCCGTGCGCGATGTTATTGATTTCCGCCGTCCGCTCGGGACCGTCGTGCATATCGAGCCTCCCCGGTACCTCGGTGTGTCCGTGGCTGTTCGCCTCGTGGCTGCAGCCGGGGCAGATCCGCGGGTGCTGACCGCTCGGGCTGACGACGCGATCCGGGATTTCCTTCATCCGGTGACGGGAGGGCCGCAGGGTGAAGGTTGGCCGTTCGGTTACCCGCTGCTGCTCGCCGATGTCCACTCGGTTCTGCAGCGCATCCCAGGTCTCTCCTACGTGGATGTCGTCCGCCTCATCCCGGTTGATGTGGTGTCAGGACTTCGGGGGGCGCCGGCCGAAATCGTGCAACCGGGCGTGCACGACCTCCTCTTTTGCGTTGGTAATGAGATCGAGGTCCGTACGTGACAGTCATGGCCTCACGCATAGGACGGCGCGGCCACCCCGATGCGCGCAATCCCTTCCCACTGGAGTCCCAGGTCCCGGCGATGATCGCGGAGGACCCGATGATCCGAGCCTTCTTGGCCGGACTGGATGAGGTCTGGGCTCCCGTCGTATTGACCCTCGATTGCTTCTACGCCTACCTCGATCCCAGGACTGCGCCTCCAGACATGGTGGCGTTCCTGGGATCGTGGATCCTCGCTGACACAGCCGACACCTGGGATGAAGCAACCCTGCGTGAGGATGTCGCCCGCGCGCACGCCCGGTTTGCCCTCTTGGGCACAGCTCAGGGGGTGCGAGATCGGCTCGTGCCGCGGGAGGCCGAATCCGTCGACATCGATGATCCAGGCGCTACCCTGGCAAGCACCATGCCCACCAACCCCCAGGACTGGATCGACCCTGCCGACCCGATCGTCCGGATTCGAGTCCGCACCCCGGCCGGAACCACCGACGTGATGAAGCAGCGCCTCAGAATGCTCATCAGGGAGTTCAGCCCGGCGCATGTGGTCCTGGATGTGACCTTCACGTAGGCCCCTATGAACTCCGAACCGGAGATCTACTGCACACGGTGCGATTCCACCGTGGCCTGGGCACCGTTCTGCGCCCGCTGCGGTGCCTACCTGGAGTTCGTCGGGCGTCCCCCATGGCAGCCAGACGAGCCCGAATCCCTGCCCGGTTCCGGCCCTGCCGTCGAGGAGATTGTCGGAACGACGGTGGTGGAGACGGTGGTCGTTGGGGAGAACGCTCCCGGCGAGCCGGAACGCTCGCTGAGCGAGGAGGACTTCGCCCACCTCTACTCCGCGGACGAGTCCACGGCCGATGTCGACGATGGCCGCGGCTCGGCAATGATCTCGGCTGCGGTGGTGGGGGTCCTGGTCATCGGTGTCATCGGCGGCCTGGGACTGACGTTCCTGACCAACGGGTGGATCGGCGGGGTGTTCGCCCTGATGTGCCTCACCTGGGGAATAGTCCTGATCCCGCGCAAGCGCGCGACCTCCGGGCCGGTCCAGCCGAGGGGTCAGCGTCAAGGCGCTGGATTCGTGGCGGTGGCGGGTGTCGTGCTTCTGGGAGTCGCTGGCGGAGTCGGCCTGTGGTTCCTCACCAACGAGTGGATCGCAGGGATGTTCGCCCTGGTTTGTCTGGCCTGGGCGGTCGCGCTTTGGCCCCGCCGCGGGGTGCCACTAGAACCGGTCCCTGAACCTGAGTCCGAGCCCGCGGTGGAGGAGGTCACCGAGGTTCTGGTGGCTGAGTCCATCCTCACCGAAGCCATCGTCGAAGAGGAGGTAGCGACCCCGGACGTGCCTCGGGTTGAGGCACGGGCGCCCCAGGTCGTTCCGACCCGGGCCATCGAGGTGCCGATCCCGCAGGCAACCTACGCGGTGCGTGGCGACGTTCCGTGCGGTGTGTGCGGAGAGCTCAACATTCAGGGGAGGCACTTCTGTGCCTGGTGCGGAGCGGTGATGCCCGACATGCTGGTGGAACCGACCACCGTTCCTCACCTGGAGCAGTTGGATGAATCGTCGTCGGAATCCGACTCACGGGGCCGATCACCCAGGCTGTCTCGGAGTTGGCGTGCACCAATCCTTGCGGGCACCCTGGCGTTCGTATTCCTCAGCGCGGTGATTCTTGCCGTCTTTGGCCCGTTCGCATTCCAGGTACGACTCGGCACCACGCAACTCTTTCAAGCCATCAATCAATTCATTGATCCCTACGCAGGAAATCAGGCGGATATTGTCGCGGCTACGGCGAGCACCACGTTGCGTGGCACGAGCCCGCGTGCAGGAGTGGGTAATGATGCTGCGGATTTCTGGGCATCGGTGCCATCGGAAAGTTACGGCGCAGGCAATTCGCTCACTACGACATTCGACCGCCAGTATTCGATCAATCGTGCTGTGGTGATGCCCGGGATCCAGAATGGACTATTCAGTATCCTTGCACTTGCGACCCCGGCGACGGTCACCTTGATCTTTGACGATGGCAGCACTATCACCCAGATCCTTGACAAAGTGCAGGAGCGAAATGATACCCGTCAGTTGATTCGTTTCCCCACGAAGACGACCCAGTCGGTCACCATGCGCATCGACACCGTCTACCTGCCACGTAACACAAATAAAATTGGAATCAGTGAGGTGGCGGTCAGTGGCATGTACTTCCTGGAGCCGCCGCGCCCGCCGAGCATCATCTCGGTGCCGACCGAGGTGCGCCAGAACCCGGCGCTCCCGGGAACCACGAACTAGCGCAGGTTCTCGATCACAACACTCGCGGGGGGTGCCGGCGTCGTGCCCGTTGGGTCCGCGGGTGCGGTCGGGGCGACAGCGTCCCCCGGGTCCGCCGGCTCTGGCGAGGAGGATCCGCCGCTAGGAGTGCGTGCGCAGAACCGTTTGGTGTACTCCGATTCCCCTTCGGCGCTCACGGCGGCCATGCGGAAGCAGTAGCGGGTGCCGGGCTCAAGGTCCCGAACCTCGGTGGCGGTGTCTTTGGATCCCGGAGCGGGCTCGACATTCGACCAGCCGGTGAAAATCTTGCGTTGCAGCACCCATGCGGTTACCTCCTGCGTCGGGTCGCAGACGCTCACCTGCGCACCGCCTGAGCCGTCCTTGTCGGGCCCGACGGGGCCCCCGCGTAGCACGGAGTCCTCAGCGGCCGCTGCCTCACTGGCCACCATGCTCGATGCCGCCAGCGCCGCGGCCGCCTCGGGGGCATCGGGTGCGATGAAGCCGCGTGGTGGTGTCACAGACGGCTGCCAGATGACCGCGATGGTGGTCCCGGAAACGGGCCGCGCGGTGGCATCCGTCGGGGGGCAGGGCAGAATCGTGAGGTCTGCGACATCCTCTGCGTCGGGAATCCCATTGCCGTTCACGTCCACGATGTCGGGCACGCTGATACACGACTTCGGGCTGAACAGGGACTGCAGGTCCCCTCGTTTGGCCAGGATGCGGTAGCACGCGAGGCCCGGCGGCACGTCCTCGATGACATGGCGGGTCGTACCGGCGGAAAGGTCTGCGATCAGGCTGCAGTCCTCACATATCGGCGTGGGGAGATTCAGGGGTGGTGGCGTATCGCGAGGGATGCCGACGCCGCGGGTTGCGGCTGCACCTGCCGGAGCCTCCAGAATTACGGTCTGGGGGGGCGGGGCAACGGGGTTGCCCGCGGCTCCGAGTGCGTAGATGGCGTAGCCGGTGGCACCTACGGACCCTTCCCACGTCAGGATCACATCGCGTTCGCCGGAGACCAGCCTGGGAGTGATGAACTCGGGAATCTGCGGTGAGTTGTTCGTCTCGGGGGGAAGGTTATTAAGGACCCGGGCCACAATGAATCCGGCGATCAGGCCCAGAACGGTCAGCAGCAGGATCAAGCGCCCCAGCACACCGAGGCGAACCCGGATGAATGGCCGATGCACGATGCTCGCGCCGATCTCCTCGGAATCCTCATCGACGATGGCGAGGTCGAGATCGACATCGTGCAGAGGTGTGACCGTGATGATGAAGGAGCGTGTCTCGAAGCCAGACCCGATGATCTTGGGTGCGACCTTGACGCTGATCTCGACCCACCGGGACTCTCCGGGAGCCAGGGTGAGGGTGGGTTCCTTCGGTCCGACGCTCAGGAATCCTTCGGGGTCCATGGCCTGGACCCGATACGTGACCGTTGAGTTCCCCTCATTAACGACGCGAACGAGGATCGTCGCCTTGGTGCGCACGGTGTAGGCACTTTGCGCCTGGACGAGGCGGAATCGGTAGAAGGGTGGAATGGTGACGTCGGTCTCCGTTGTCGCCGAGTTCGTCGGGCGCACCTGCGATGTCACCTGGACACCGACCGCGTACTCACCGGCCACGATGCGCGATGTCATGGGCGGTTGCAGGGTGAGTGTCACGTCCTGCTCGTCACCGGGGAACAGAGAGACCGACATGGGGTCGACGGAAGCCCACGCCGCGGAGGGCCCGAGCACCGTGACGTCGTAGGTCTCGACGATCCCACTGGGGTTGCGCACCGTGAGGTCGGTGGTTGCGATCTGCCCTGGCTCGACCCTGAGCCGGGCATCACGAATGGAGACCAGGGGCCGGATCGGCGCCTCTGGTTCGGCCAGGGTGCTGTTACTCATGCGTCCTCGACGGGTCGGGGAAGATCGGGACGCTCCAACGATAGGGGTGTCCCCCTCGTAACTCAGGTATCAATGGCCCCCGACGCCCCACGTGTCGCATGCACCACTTTTACCCCCCATTTGGGGGGTCCGCATGAGGGAGACCCCCCGAATCGGGGGGTCCACCGGGGGGCAGGCCTCCCTAGGCTCGCGGGACCGCTGGGTTCGGGCCGGGCGGAGCGGGAAGTGCCCCGTTAAGGATGTGCCCGCAGAAGGATGTGCCCCCATAAGGAGGTTTGGTCATGGCCGTCGTGGAGAGCCCCGCCCTCGTGGTCCTCGATGACCACGAGTTGGTGCGCGACGGCATGGAGCGCCAGTTGACCACCGACTTCCCGGGTGCCCAGGTCGTCTACTCGGGCGATTCCCTCCTCGATGCCTTGACCGCGACCGCGAAATCCCACTGCGACTGCGCGGTAGTGGATCTCGACCTGGGTGACCAGACCCCCGTGGCCGAGACCGTGTCCGCCTTCACCGCCCGGGGCATCCCGGTGGTGGTGGTCAGCGCGATGGCACGGCCCGATGTGCTCCAGGCGGCTATGGCCGCTGGTGCCCAGGCGTTCATCGCCAAGCGTTCGAGCCTGCGCAATCTCTCCATGGCCGTGCGCACCGTGCTCGATGGGGGTACCTGGTTTCCCCCGGACCTCGCGGGGGCTGTGTTGCGCACATCGACATCGGTGGAACTCTCCGCCCAGGAGAAGCGCGCCCTCGTGCTCTACGCCTCGGGCCTCACGTTGGAGATGGTGGCGCGGCGCATGGAGATCACCCCCAATACGGTGAAGCACTACCTCGACCGAGTTCGGGACAAGTACACCGCTGCGGGTATCGCCGCACGAACAAAGATGCAGTTGCACCAGGTGGCACGGCTCGAGGGCCTGCTTCCCTAGTCCCGCTCGAACCTGGCAGCCCCCGAGGCGACGACGACCCTGTGGCACCCTCTCTCCGTGTCAGCGGTCGAGGCTCAGGAGGACCAGGTTCCGCTCTCGGACCTGCTGCGCGCGGCCGGTTTGATTGCCCTCACCGTCACCGGCGCGATCATCTTCTTGCCGTCGCTTTTCTTCCTGGTGGTGCGAGGCGATGCGAGCGTCGCTGACTGGCTCGCGTGGCTCATCCCGGTAGGTGTGTGGTTCCTCGGCTTCGCACCCGCGGTGCGACCGTTTCGAGCGTGGATTCAGACCGGAGCCGGCGTGCTGTTCCTCCTCATGGCCGCCGTGGTGCCCGGAGACCCCTGGATTCCCGTCTCCACCATCGCCTTCGCCATCGTGGTTGCGGGCATCTTCACACTTCCCTGGCGCGCAGTCCTTAACCTGATCGCGATCACCGCGACCATGGATGTTGCACTTGCCCTCGTCCCCTCAGCACGCCTTGCCATCTACGACGGTGGACCGATCCCACTTCTGACCGGCGCGCTGCTCCAGATTCTTGCCGGGGGCGGATTGTTGATCGCCTGGCACAGTTGGGTGCGCACACTCGCGCGCGCGGATAGCGAACACGCGGAGATTCGAGTGACGCTCGTGGAACGGGAGCGGCTCCGGGCCCGGAGTGACTCTTCGGCTGCTGTCGCACGCCGAATTCACGAGACAGTCCTGAACACGCTCGCGGCGATTTCGATGGGAATTCCACAGCGGAGTCAGGCTGCGGCGCGGGTGGCGTGTCGTCGGGATCTCGAGCAGATGGAACTCGGACTTCGTCAGCTACCGGACTCCACGATGGCAGAGATACTCCACGCAGCTATCGGTGTGGCCACACTGGATCGGGTCGACGTCGATATCGACGGCGATCGACAGGAACCGATACCCGCTGTGATCGCCAACGTCATCCGTGATGCTGTCGTGGAGGCTTTGCGAAATGTCGAGCGCCACTCAGGTGAACGCACCGCGTTGATCCGTGCACATGTCAGTGGTGATGCGCACATCGAGATCAGTGATCAAGGAATTGGAATCTCCCGGGGAGCATTGGAGCGATTTGGTTTGCGCAACGCGATTCGCAGTGGAATCGAGTCGATCGGTGGTCAGGTTGAGGTACGTGTTGGCAACCTCGGTGGCACCCTCGTCTCCTTGACCGCGCCTAGGGAGGTACGTGGGGCGCTGGATATGCCACGCCTCGAGCTCCTCGGTGTCCTGGATTCCGACCCAGCAGCGCGCATCGGCGTGCTCGGAACGAACCTCTTCATGGCCATCTTCGCGATTCCGGTTGCCGCTGCCATGCCACGGTCGGGTCTGCTCCTAACCGGGATGCTGCTTTACGTCGGAGTCGTCGTAGCGATCGCAGTGCTCTACGCATCTCGGCTGCGCGTGGCCTTGACCGTGCTAGCGGTTGTGATCCTGGTGGCGACGCTGGGTCTTGCAGCACTGTCGAATCCCGGATGTGGGTCGGACTGGGCCGTGGTGATGATCCTGATCGGGATGTCGGGAGGCGCCACGCTGCTGCCGCTGATCAGTATTCGTGGATGGGTTCCGCGGTTGACCTTCGTCATCGCGGTGGGGATCCTCACCATCGCGATCGCTCTCGCGTTGCCGGAGGGATGTCGATCGCTTCCGGTGCTCGTGGCCTTCGGCACCATCGCCTACCTCAGCGCATTCGCGGTCGGCCTGACCTGGGCCGATGAAGTATTCGAGGGACGTCGTGAACGCGCCCGCGCACAGTGGCGGGCTTTGGTGACAGCGGAGGCAACCGGTGAATCCCTGCGTGCGGTCCAGTCGGGCTGGGGCGAGGTGGGTCCCGGCGCCCGTGACCTACTCGAGGGTCTGGCGGATGGATCCCTGGGCTTCGGCGACCCCGGGGTGCGTGCGCGGGCGGCAGCGGAGGGGGCGACCATCCGCGAATCCCTGGGATTCGCAGATGTCCCGGGTGATGCCGTGGGTCACCTCGCGCGACGCTTGATTCGGGCAGCGGCACACGTGGGCGCAACTGTCGACGTGGAGATCCTGACTCCCTTCACCCGCGGCGATCGGTACCCCGAAGAAGTGCTCGGGTACCTCGAGAACCTGGTGCGGCAGGTGCCCGACCAGAACCTGGCCGTCCGTGGATTCGCAGACGAGGGGTACGAGGAACTCGTGATGATCGTGCCCAACGCCGCGATACGGGACCCGGCAACGCGATTCGTGCAGGACTGTGCGATTCAGGTCTCCGTCGGCGGGGAGAACTCGCACGTCATCATCCGTCGTCGCGAGGCTCAGGCGTAGGCGTAGGGCATGAACGGGAAAGTTGTCGGGGGTATCAACTGCCCTGTGCGCAGGTATCGCCCCGGTGCATCGCGATCCCGCACAGTGGCAGAACAAGAGTGAGGGGCCCCGACCACAGTCGGGGCCCCTCACTCGCTTGGTCAGTGCTTCAGTTCGAATCGATCGAGCATCATCACCTTGTCCCAGGCGGCGACAAAGTCCTGGACGAACTTCGCCTGCGCGTCGCTTCCTCCGTAGACCTCGGTGACGGCGCGCAACTCGGAGTTCGAGCCGAACACCAGGTCGACGCGGCTGGCGGTCCACCTCACGGCACCGGTTGCCCGATCCTTGCCCTGGAAGTACTGCTGATCCTCATCGACCGGCTTCCACTCGGTCGCCATGTCCAGCAGGTTGACGATGACGTCGTTGGTCAACGTTCCCGGACGATCGGTGAAGACACCGTCGGGGGACTGCCGGTGGTTGGCATTGAGTGCGCGCAGGCCCGCCCAGAGGACGGTCATCTCCGGAGCACTCAGCGTGAGCAGGCACGCCCGCTCCACCATGAGTTTCTCGGCCGGTTGCTCGTGACCCTTCCCCAGGAAGTTGCGGAAGCCATCGTGCGTGGGCTCCAACACCGCGAAGGACTCGACGTCGGTCCACTCCTGGGTGGCGTCCGTGCGACCCGGGGTGAAGGGGACGGTCACCTGGTGGCCACCCTTCGCCGCCGCCTGCTCGATCGCCGCGCATCCGCCCAGCACGATCAGATCGGCGAGCGAGACCTGCGCCCCGCCCGTGGCGTTGAACGCTGCCTGGATCCCCTCGATCGTCGTGAGGATCCCGGCGAGCTCCTCGGGACTGTTGACCTCCCAGTCCTTCTGCGGCTCGAGGCGGATGCGAGCGCCGTTCGCGCCACCCCGCTTGTCCGTGCCACGGAAAGTCACGGCCGATGCCCACGCGGTGGACACCAACTGCTCAATGGACAGGGCCGCGAGCAGCGGCTTCTTCAGCTCGGCGATCTCCGCTGCACCGATCAGCGACTGCTGCACCGGGGGAACGGGGTCTTGCCAGATCAGAGTCTCCGCGGGAACCTCGGGTCCGACGTAGCGGACCTTCGGGCCCATATCGCGGTGGGTGAGCTTGAACCAGGCACGTGCGAACGCATCCGCGAACTCGTCCGGGTTCGCCAGGTAGTGCCGCGCGATCGGCTCGTAGATCGGGTCGAAGCGCAGCGCGAGATCCGCGGTGGTCATCACGGGTGCGTGACGCTTGTTCGGATCCTGGGCGTCGGGAACCAGCGTGGCCGCGGCCGGATCGGTGGGGATCCACTGCTCCGCGCCTGCAGGACTGGCGGTCAACTGCCACTCGTACCCGAAGAGTGTCTCCAGGTAGCTCATGTCCCAGGTGGTCGGGGTCGATGTCCACGCACCCTCAAGACCACTCGAGATGGTGTCATCGCCGTTACCGGTTCCCAGTGAGTTCTTCCAGCCCAGACCCATTTGCCAGATTGGCGCAGCTTCAGGATCGGGGCCCACGAACTGCTCAGGGAGCTCATCGAGGAGCGAGTCGGGGCCTGCACCGTGCATCTTGCCGAAGGTGTGGCCACCGGCGACGAGCGCGACGGTCTCGTGGTCGTTCATCGCCATGCGCGCGAACGTCTCGCGGATGTCGCGTGCGGACGCCATCGGATCGGGAACACCATTGGGACCTACGGGGTTGACGTAGATCAAACCCATCTGGACGGCTGCAAGTGGGTTGGCCAGATCGCGCTCACCGGAGTAACGGGCATCGCCGAGCCACTCGGCCTCGGTGCCCCAGTACGTGGCGTCATGCTCGTAGACATCTACACGCCCCCCGCCGTAACCGAAGGTCTGGAAGCCCATCGACTCCAGCGCGACGTTGCCGGTGAGGATGAAGAGGTCACCCCAGGACAACGTGCGCCCGTACTTCTGCTTGATCGGCCAGAGCAGGCGACGTGCCTTGTCGAGGTTCGCATTGTCCGGCCAGCTGTTCAGCGGGGCGAAGCGCTGCATGCCCGAGCCGCCGCCACCGCGGCCATCGCTGGTGCGGTAGGTGCCGGCCGCGTGCCACGCCATGCGGATGAACAGGGGGCCGTAGTGCCCGTAGTCAGCCGGCCACCAGTCCTGGGAATCGGTCATCAGCGCGCGCAGGTCCGCCTTCACCGAGGCGAGATCGAGCGTGGCGCACTCGGCCGCGTAGTCGAAGTCGGCACCCATGGGATTGGTCGCCGGTGGATTCGGGTGGAGGATGCGCAGGTTCAGCGCATTCGGCCACCAGTCGTCGTTTTGTGTGCCACCCTGCGCGAGTCCGCGGGTGACCGGGCACTTTTCACTTGCCATTCTGACCTCTTCCTGTGATTCGTTGATCAAACTCGGGTTGGCATTCGGGGCAGCGTCCCCAGTAGGCCACGTCGGCCTCGTCGATGACGAACCCACGATCGTCCGATGCGGTCAAGCAGGGGGCAGAGCCCACCGCGCAGTCCACATCGGCGAGGGTTCCGCACTCGCGGCAGATGACGTGGTGGTGGTTGTCCCCGACACGATCCTCGTAGCGGGCTGGGGAGCCGATCGGCTGGATCCGACGTACGAGGCCGGCCTCGACGATCACCCCGAGGGCGTCGTAGACCGACTGTCGCGAAATCGATCCGATCTCCCGGCGGGCTGACTCCGCCACCTCGTCTGCGGTGGAGTGGGGAAGGCGGGAG
>Ga0194132_10003411_pt1 | contig 28305 bp, 28 predicted proteins | sample TA2KigOf80mmetaG_FD_148612 | JGI IMG/M metagenome (GOLD analysis project Ga0194132, IMG submission 148612) | Freshwater microbial communities from Lake Tanganyika, Tanzania - TA2015054 Kigoma Offshore 80m | ecosystem: Environmental > Aquatic > Freshwater > Lake | place: Tanzania: Lake...
ATCGCTCGAAGGTTCCTGAGAAACAGCCACTGCCCCGCGAAGTTCGTCACCAGGGCCTTCGCACGGGAATCGGCGAGCATCCGCGCTACCTGCTGTCGGAGCACGGCGGGAAGCCGGAGCCGACCATTGGCGGCGACATCCAGCAGCTCGTCATCGGGAAGACTGCTCCACAGGAAGAATGAGAGCCGCGACGCGAGCTCGAGATCGCTGAGGGGGGCCGGACGGCCCGGCATCGCACCGTCAGGATCTCGTTCGACGCGAAACAGGAACTCGGGATCGATCAGAATCCGCTCGAGTGCAAGCGCGACGCCCCGTTCGAACGAACCCCCGGCGCGACCTTCCGCGTAGAACGGCAGGAGTTCACCGATATCCCGGGCCGTGACCGGGCGACGGAACGCCCGCCTGGCGATCGCCCCGAGGATAAGCCGGGCGCACGGCTCCTCCTCCGCTTCGGTCGCCGGCCGACACACGAACGCGGGCAGCCGTTCCCCCGTAGCGCGGGGCTGGTAGGGGCCAAGAATCTGGATGCTGTCCACGGCCGGCTGCGCGGCGCGGCTCGCGTACTCGAAACTCGTGACCGGAGGCCGAGGCTGAAACACCCCTTCAGGCATCGTCAGCGGTGCTGCACGAAACGCGACGCCGACGGCCTTGGTGCCGGCTGTTGCGAAAAAGCGAACGGCCAGCGCCGCATCGGCGTTTCGCTGGTACTCCATCCGCTCGGCAAGATCGCTGTCCGTCCGGCCCGCGGCGGAGCCGTAGGGATCCACCGCCGGATACCGGCCGCCGATGGTGAACAGCGCGACGCGCTCTCGGTCGACACGGACGTCGATGTCGTGGGGTTCCCCGATGCCCCGGATGGTATCGCTTCCCCCGCTGACACGCTGCAACCGGATGCTGAGCTCGTATTCGCCATCCGCGGGAAAGTGGTGGTGAACAAGGGTCCCGCCACGGGATCCCAGGGGCAGCGCCTCGTCCATCCGTTCGTCCTGGACCAGCGCGGGGGACACGGGATACGTCGTGCCGACGGGGCGAACGGAAGGATCGGCCACGGCGAGCCGGCTGATCTTGGCCGCCGCCAGCATGTACCGTTCGAGCAGCCCCGGCGATACCGACAAGACATCGGCAATGTTGTCGAACCCGTAGCCGGCGTCGTCGGCTGGCAGCCACGCGCGAGCATCGATGACGAGTCCGAACAGGTCCCGGATCGCGTTCGCGTACTCCGCACGATTCAAACGGTGGACCGTCGGACGGCCCGGGTCTGGCCGGTCGGCTGCGGCGCGATCCAGTAGGGTTTCCAGCGAACGCGCGACGACGTTGTAGGTCTCCTCATCGGGGCGCGGAAGCCCCGCCGGCGGCATGGCCCGGCCCCGCAGCTTGCGGACGACGCGCTCCCAGACGTCGGGTCGGTCGCCGGCCTGCGCGGGCGCGACGCCCTGGAGCGACAGCCCCGCCGCGCGCAGCCGTCCGTTGTGGCATGGGACGCAGTACGTCTCGAGCGTTCGCTCAGTCACCGCCAGACCCGGCATCGGTGACGCACCCGCCGACTGCGCACTGGCAGACACCGGCAGCGCCAGGAGAGCCAGCCCCAACACCCGTCCCAGCGGACGGGATCCGGGCCGCAGAGTCGGCCACACATCGAGCGCGGGCATCTTCGCCCGCACGTTAACATCGGGACCGAGCAGGGGTTGTCTCAAGTTGTCGCATTCCCCGATGCTGCCGCTCTGCCCTGTTTCACCATGTCACAATGTGCCGGTGCCAACGCCAGAGGTGCTCGCTTGAATCAGTGGGTCATGGGCGTGGCGGTCGCGGCCAGCTTCCTTGCGCGCGCAGTCGCGCAGGTGCCACCGGCCTCTCCTCCGCCTGCTGGCGAGTGGCGACACTACGCGGGGGACGCCGCGGGCACGAAGTATTCACCCCTCAGCCAGATCTCGAAGGACAACCTCCAGTCACTGACCGTAGCGTGGCGCTGGCCATCGCCGGACAATCTGATCCACGCGAGCGATCCCGGTCTCAGACCCGGGCGGTTCGAAGACACCCCACTGATGGTCAAGGGCACGCTGTATACCGTCACGTCGCTCGGCATCGTTGCAGCCCTCGATCCTGCGTCGGGAAGGACGAAGTGGACGTACGACCCCCGGAGTTACGACGCGGGCCGCCCGACGAACCCAGGCTTCGTCGTCCGCGGCGTCGCCTACTGGTCCGACGGCTCGACGGAACGGATCCTTCACGCAACGAGCGATGCCTATCTCCTGTCGATCGATGCCCGAACGGGAGTCCTGGATTCCGCTTTCGGCACCAACGGCAGGGTTGACATCGCCGCAGGACTGCCGGGAGTCGTTCGGGCCCGCAACTTTGCCGGTCGGCCCCCGTTCGTGGCCGGTGACGTCATCGTGGTGGGCAATACGGTTGCCGATCTGGTCCTGACGAAAGAAAACCCGCCAGGGCACGTCCGGGCGTACGACGCGCGAACGGGACATCGCCTTTGGGAGTTCCGCACCGTGCCCAAGGAGGGCGAGTTCGGCTCCGACACGTGGCTCGAGGGTTCGGCCGCCTACACGGGCAACACGAACGTCTGGACGGGTATGGCTTACGACCCCGAGCTGGACTTTCTGTATTTCCCGACTTCCACGCCGACCAACGACTACTACGGAGGGCAGCGGCCGGGTGACAATCTGTTCGCCGAGAGCCTGGTGTGCGTGAAAGCAAGGACGGGTGAACGGGTATGGCACTACCAGGTCGTCCATCACGGGCTCTGGGACTACGACCTGCCTGCGACTCCGATCCTCGGCGATGTGACCGTGGATGGACGACGGATCAAGGCCGTGATGCAGGTCAGCAAGCAGGCGTTCACGTACGTCTTCGACCGGGAGACCGGCACGCCGGTCTGGCCCATCGTGGAGCGACCGGTCCCACAGTCGTCAGTGCCGAGGGAACGCACTTCTCCGACTCAGCCCATCCCGACGAAACCGCCACCGTTCGACCTCCAGGGTGCCATCGAGGACAACCTCATCGACTTCACCCCCGCCCTCCGGACCCAGGCGCTCAATCAACTGCGGCTGTTCGAGCACGGTCCCTTGTACACCCCTCCATCACTCAAAGGAACGCTTGCGCTGCCCGGGATACAAGGTGGCGGGAACTGGGGAGGAGCGGGATTCGATCCGGAGTCGGGAATCCTCTACGTTCCCTCCCGCATGTCGCCCTCCGTCATGCGCCTCCGCGCTGTCGAGCCCGACCGGGGCACAGCCTTGTATGCGCAAGCCGGGAGCACCGCGGAACTCACGGCTGCCATGACCATCGAAGGTCTGTCGATCTTCAAACCGCCCTACTCCAGGGTCACGGCGATAGACATGCATCGCGGCACCCATGTCTGGATGTCGCCGGTCGGGAACGGCCCTCTGCGGCACCCGCTCCTCAGGAATCTGTCACTCGCCCCGCTCGGCGACGCGATTCAGGGTGGCAGCGTCCTCATCACGAAGACACTGCTCTTCGTCGGCGTCAGTCGACTGGGCATCGGTGGCAGTCCAGCTCCTCCTCTCTGGGCCGAATGGGGGGATCCGGACGCCGAGCGCAAGGTCATCTACGTATTCCACAAGGCTTCTGGAGAACTGCTGCGCGTCATCGAGCTGGAGAATGCGTCGGTGGCTGGCCCGATGACCTATCTGCACAATGGGAAGCAGTACATCGTTGTCGCGGCAGGTGGGGGGGCCGAGGCGGAGGTGGTGGCCTTCAGTCTCCCGAGCGGGATCTCCTGAGACCAGGCATGAAAACGATGAACGCGGCCAGATCGTATGTCGCAGGCGCGGCATGCGCCGTGACGCTCAGCCTGGCTTCCGTGTCCGCCGCACAGACCGAACCGACCCTCGCGGATGCCGTTCAGCGCCGCGATTCAGATGCCGCGCGAACCCTTCTGCGCCTGGGAGTAGACGTCAACGGCACGCCGCCCGACGGAGCTTCGGCCCTGATCTGGGCGGCGCACTGGGATGACCTGCCGCTCGCGGAGCTGCTCCTTCAGGCCGGTGCCGACGTGAACGTATCGACCAGTCTCGGAGTCACACCGCTCTACCTGGCCTGCGTGAACGGAAGCGCGTCAATGGTCAGGCTCCTGTTGAGCGCCGGCGCGAACCCCAACGACCCCTTTCACACCGGGGCAACGCCCCTGATGACCGCCGCGCGCACAGGTCGGGTCGACGCGATCGAGACGTTGATCGCTCATGGCGCGGATATCGACGGTCGTGACACCTCGGGCGAGCAGACTGCGCTGATGTGGTCGGTCGCCGAGCGTCATGCCCCAGCCGCGCGCACCTTGATCAAGCAGGGCGCGAGCGTGCGTGCGCGCTCGAAAGGCGGCTTCACGGCGCTTCTGTTCGCTGCCCAGCAGGGTGACGTGGAATCGGCAGAGGCGATTCTCGAGGCTGGAGGAGACCCGAACGAGACCGCACCCGACGGAAGCAGCGCTCTCATGATCGCCGTGGCCAGCGGTCGCGACGAACTGGCTCGGTTCCTGCTTCAACAGGGAGCCCTGGCCGACGTCGCCGGTGCCCAGTACAGCGCGCTGCATGCAGCCGTGAATCGTGGCAGTCACGACCTGGTGAAGACGCTCCTCGCCTTCGGGGCCAATCCCAACGCCCGCCTTGGTCAGCCGCCTCGTGGCGTCATCGCCGGCGGTGCTGCGGCCAACGCGGTCAACCCCACGCAGAGTGGAGCGACGCCCTTCTGGCTTGCTGCCAGGTTCGTCGACTTGCCCATCATGAGTACGCTGCTTGCGGCGGGCGCAAACCCCTTCCTGCCGAGTGCCGATGGCACGACGCCGCTGATGCTCGCAGCCGGGCTCAGTCAGATTGAGGGTCCACAGGGCAGACGGGCGGACGCGTCGCGACCCTGGTACTACTCCGGGTGGAACGAACGTCGGGGTCTGGAAGCGGTGAAGCTCCTTGTGGAACTGGGCGCCGATGTCAATGCCGGCAGCTCGGCAGCGGTCAATGCCGAAGCCAGGATGGTCGCGAGCGACTTCCCGGCGGGAGTCGGCCACACCGCTTTGCACGGGGCCGCCTACATCGGCGCGAACTCGATCGTTCGTTTTCTCGTCGAGCACGGTGCGGCACTGAATGCCCGTGACAAGCTCGGTCAGACACCGTACCGCATCGCCGAAGGCCACACCAGCGCCGGCGCCGCGTTCTATCAGCGCCCCGAAACCGCAGCCCTGCTGCGAACGCTCGGAGCGGACACGACGCTTGGCGTCAACGCCCAGCAACGGGTCCGCGAAGGATCGAAGATCGACCGCTGAGGCAACGGCGATCGCAAGCGGCTCGAAGATGACCCAGGCCTCGGGGGACCGCCCTCAAGCGAGGTTCACGGCGGTGGCGGCGACGAAACGGCCGAAGCGCATGTCGCTGACGATCATCCGAGACCCCAGGCGTGGGTTTCCCGTCCGTCGTAACGGAAGACGCGCCCACACTGGCATCGCCCCCGCCGTCGGGTCGGCATGGGGTGGCACGCGCTTCCGGCGTGCCAGCCCGGGCCGGCACTCGTCATCATCATCGACTCATGGGAACCACACGCCAATTGACCGCAGTCATCGGACGCGAAGACAACGCGTACGTCGCACTGTGCCCGGAGCTGGATATCGCGAGCCAGGGCGATACAGTCGAGGTCGCGCGGCGGAACCTCATCGAGGCGCTCGAGCTGTTCCTCGAGTCCGCCGATCCTACGGAGGTCTCTCGACGACTCCACAGCGAAGTGTTCGTGACGCGGGTCGAGGTACCGGTTGGGTAGGCTTCGCGTCCTCTCTGGCCGCGAGACGTGTCAGATCCTTGAAGGCAAGGGATTCGTAGCAGTTCGACAACGCGGCAGCCACATCGTGATGCAGAAGAAGACGGGACACACGACAACCACCGTGCCCGTCCCCGATCACGCCGAACTCAAGACGGGAACGCTCAATAGCATCATCAGGCAGTGGGTCTTCCGAGAAGGCTCTTCGAAACCTGACGAGGATCGAGGTCCCCCACCTCTTTGCCTCTATTCCACACCCTTTGGCGGCACGGCACGTGCTCGTCGACGGGGCATGGAGGTCGACGATGCACCAGCGGTGATCGACCGTCCACCCGATAGCCGAGCGAATCGCTGCGCGGCGTTGGCCTACCAGACGCGGTCCACGGCGTAATCATCGAAAATCCCGTCGTTGGACACGACCGAGAGGTCTTCGATCTGTGCCTGGGCGATGAGCATCCGATCGAACGGATCGCGGTGCCCGCCAGGCAGGCGTCCCGCGCGCTGCGCGTGGAGGACGGTGATGTCGAGGCTCGAGAACCCCTGGCTCGCCAGGCATCCGGCGATATCGGACGCGACGTCCAACGCGCCTGGCAGCTTGCCGAGCCTGGCCTTGGTTGCGATCTCCCACGCCGATGCAGCGCTCACGAACACCGGGTTGTCCGCGGCGCCGATGGCCAGCCGCGCGCGCCGTGACAGGCGACGGTCGCCGTCGAGCCACCATAGCAGCGTGTGTGTGTCGAGCAAGAGGCGCATGTCACGAGGCTACCGCTCCCAGACGGACACCTCGTCGTCGGGCAGCGGCTCGAAGAACGCCGCGGTCACACGCGCGCGGCCGCGCATGGCGCCGAACTTTCGCCTGGCGCTGTTGGTGCCAACGCGTACGAGCTTGGCCACTGGTGTCTTGCCGCGGGCGATGATCACCTCCTCGCCCGCGCTTGCGCGCTCGACCAGGCGGGAGAGATGCGTCTTTGCGGCATGAATGGAGTGCGCCTTCCTCATGCCGTCAATCTTAGCTAAGGCAATGTGACTAAGCAAGCGAGGCTGCAGTCTCACCGGCGACTCTCGACGACAAGGTAGACCGCCCCTTCACGCGTTGAGGAGTCCACGCCAGGCAAGGGGCGGGATATCAGACCGGCGCGAGCGAGAATGCGCCGTGGCTCCACCTTTGCCAACCTGCCTGCCGCCACGACGTCGTCAGATCACGGGTGAGAGCACGCGCCCTCACAGTCGGAGCGCAGAGCGGAACATGGGAGTGCGTCGTACGCATCCTTGTAGTCGGCGTCCCTCCTCCAGCGGCGACGGCGTTCGCTGATGGTCGCCATGGCTTCAGTGTCCTGTTCCTTTGCAGCGCCAACTCGGCATCGCCGCCAGGTGCCGACGTGCCTGAGGGCCGATTTCGTGTGCGGAGGTCAGAGCCATCCAGGCGCTGGTGCCGCTCTCACGATGTCAGGCAGCATGAAAGCCTTCGGCACGCCACGTCACGACGAGCCGGCGATCGAAGGCGACCAATGTGACGTCCTCCTGTAGCTGCTCCTGCGAGTACGCGCAGCTCGCCAGCTGAATCGCGTCACTTGCGCGTAGCGCGTGGCGTTGCAGCAGGGCTCTGGCCTGCGTCACGACCGTGGGCGTCATCTCGACAGTGACGAGGGTTCTCAGATCCTTCTCCAGTGCCGACAATGCCCGATTGCGCTCGGCCACCGAGCATGCGCCATCCCGCGTCAGACGCTCCAACGCCGACGCAATCTCCACCTCCGACAGCCGGCTGACGGCTCCCATATCGGCGTCGAGGAGCCGCTCGACGGTCGTGCTGCCGGCCTCACGCACGTATCGCTTGACAAGCGCGCTGGCATCGAAGAAGTGCATCAGAGTCGATCGGATCGATTCTTCGTGATGACCGAGGCCGCCGACCGGCCACGGCTTCGTACAGGTGTGAAGCGTGTCAGGCGGCGGTGCTGTCCGCCGCTGACCATGCCGGCGGCCCGCAAGGCCGCGAGAACCGCCTCCGAGCCCGCCTCGAGCGCGAGGGGACGAATCTCGGCGATCGGGAGGCCGCGATCGGTGATCACCACCGTGCGGCCGCGTTTGACACGACGCAGATACGTCCCGAGTCGCGTCTTCAGTTCGCGGGCTCCGACGACGTTCCGTTCCATGTGGTCATTGTGACCACATTGAGCGCAATGTCAACTCCATCGTCGGGCCCGGCCCGAGCGGCGCGAGGATTTCGCACCCTCCGAGGCGTGTGCCGTGTGCCAGCGTCACTTCCTCGCCTCGGGGTTCCAGTGCTGGAGCAGCGTGATCGGCGCCGCCGTGGTTTCGCCGAGCACGGTGTTGATCAGGAAGCGGCCGTCGCGGGACACGTCGTACTGCCAGCCCAGGGATGCGCCCACACCGCCGCCCACGATGCGCGGGTGGAACAGTGCCACGAGCGCGCCCGGTGCCAGGTCGGTGCCGCGCACCGCGATGGGCGAGGCCATCAGCGTGCCATCGGGCGCGATGAAATACAGTTCCGGGCTGTCCCCCCGCCAGACGGGATTCATGCCGCCGGGACGACAGGAAGCATTAGCCAGGAAGTTTGCCGAACGCCCCTTATGCGATCCGCCACCGGCCCGCCCCTGCACAGCCGGAATTGGGGTAGACGTCCTCGATGTAGAGCGCCTTGGCGCTGCGGAAGCGGACGATGGTGTCGCCGGCGGTGTGCGAGGGCATCATCGGGATGAGGTCCACGATCTCGCCGTTCATGTGGAAGGTCACGGCCGGCTGCCCTTCGGTAGCCTTGTCGTAGGTGTAGGTCACGACGGGCACGCCGGCCATGTCCGGAGGCGGAGGTGTCGTCCCGTCGGCCCGGAGCGGCGGGCGCAGCATCTCGCTGCGCAGGTTCTCCTGCACGTAGATCAATGCACCCTGCTTGGAGAACGTCGTGTTGGCGCCCGTGTGATCGCTGTGGATGTGCGTGTTGACCAGAATCCGGATCGGCGCATCCGTGAACGACCGTACGGCCTTGAGTGTCTTGTCGCCAACCTGTCTGTTCTGCGAGTCGACCATCAGCACGCCGTCCGGGCCAAACAGCGCCATGGCCCGTCCGCCCGACGCATCGGGGTGCGCCGGATCTGGGGTTCTGGCTGGTCTCGACGACCTGGTTCGATGTGAGAGAATGCCCGCCACGCGAGGGCCCATGGCGAAAAAGAGGAAGAAAGCGGTGACGCGGCGCGCGCGCCGGACGTCAGCACCCAAACGCGCGGCCGCTCCGAAGAGCAGCCTGCTGGGGACGGTGAAAGGGGCGACGCACCGCGACGTCGGCCACGTGCGGCTCGATGTCGGCCGCGCGGGAGCCGCGCGGGTGAAGCGCCTGATCTATCCGCCAGGATTCCGCTGGTCGAAGGACATGAAGCCGGTTGTCGGCACCGATCTCTGCATGCATGCGCACGTGGGCTTCCTCGCACAGGGCCAGATCCACGTCGAGTACGCCGACGGCTGTGTGGTCGAACACAAGGCGCCCCAGATCATCGCGATCGAGCCAGGCCACGACGGCCGGGTCGTCGGCAGGACGCCCGTGGTGATCATCGAGTTCGATTTCGAGGGCGAGACGGTGAGCCGGCTCGGCATGCCGGACGCTCATCGTCACTGACGGCCAGGCTCTCCAGGGTTGGGGCGGCGTGCGCGTTCCGCGGTGCAGGCGTGTCGGGATGAAGAAGCGGGGGTACAGAGCCATGAGGATGTTCGTCAATGCGGGACTGGCAGTCATGCTCGTCGGCGCCGGGATGGTGCTGGAGCACGTGCGGGCGCAGTCGGCCTCGCCGCTGGCCGACGTGAAGTTCAGCCACATCGGGTTCGTGACGCGCGACATCGATGCCTCGATCAAGGCGTGGTCGTCAGCGATCGGCATGGGCCACACGCCACTGCGAGACGTCACGAACCTGCCCCTCCCTTCCAGATACGATCCGAAAGGCGTGCTGCGCATTTCGGAGATCGTGATGAACGGGGTCGAAGTGCACCTCATGCAGCCCGTGCGCGGCACGAGCCCATGGCGCGAGCACCTCGACACGCACGGCGAAGGATCGCTGCATCACCTTGCGTTTCTGGCGAAGGACGTGGAGGCGGTACGCGATGGTCTGGTGAAGAGGGGCGGCACCGTCACGCTGGGCGACGGCAGGAACCCGGGCGCGGTGTACGTCACGCTCCCTCCGCTGCCGTTCGTGATCGAACTGAACCGCATGCCGTAGAGGTCGAGACGCTCAAGGCCACCCTGGCCGCTCGCAGCCGCGAATTTCTTTCGCCGGAAGTCGCCGCCAATGTGGCCTCGTCTTCAGGATCCCGTGCCTTCGTGAATCGGCGCTGACGATCGCACGGTCGCAACGTCTACGCACTGCTCGATCTGCACGTGCTGAGCGTGACGCGGGTCATGGCCTGACACGTGCTTCGCTACGTCGCAGACGAGCGACTGCGGCGCATCGCACTCACCCACATGGCGCTGCGCTCGGCCGCGCGCATGAGCTCGCGCCTGCATGCGGCGTCGGGCCTTGCGTCGGCCTTCAGCGAGCGTGCCGCGCTTCGAGACGCAGTGTTTCCCGTGTGGCGTACACCGCCGCTACACCCGTCGGCTCGCCGGGCACAGAAGCCTACGTCACCAGCCCACAATTACTCATATGAGCATGCTAATATGCGCCTCATGAGTCACCGCCTTCAGATTCTTGTCCCGGACGTCCTGGATCGGCGCATTCGCAAGGCCGCGCAACGGAGCCGGCAGTCCGCCGGCGCATGGGTGCGACAGGCCATCGAGCGTGCGCTGCAGGAGCCCCAGGGGGCCGACCCGCTCGACCAGCTCTCGCGACTGGGCGCGCCGACAGGTGACATCGGCCAACTGCTTGCCGAGATCGAGGCGGGCCGCGGCTGATGGTCTTCGTCGACTCGAACATCCCCATGTATGTGGCGGGTCGGGACCACCCGCTGTGCGATCCGTCGCGGCGCTTCCTGGCTCGGGCTCGGAGTGGCGAGGTCGAGATCTGCACGAGCACCGAGGTGCTCCAGGAGATCCTCTATCGCTATTCGGCGCTCAAGCGACCCGACCTCGCCGACCGCGTCTACGACCTCTTCGTCCAGCTGTGCCCGACCGTACTGCCGGTGACCCTCGCCGACACCGACCGGGCCCGCACGCTGCTCGCCACCGTCCCGGGCATCAGCGTCCGTGACGCCATTCACGCCGGTGTCATGTTGAATCACGAGATCGCCGACATCGCAACGTTCGACGAGGGTTTCGATCGCATCGACGGCGTCCGCCGGCTGTCACTCAGCTGAACCGGCCTGCGCGGCCAAGGGGCTGAGACCCTCGACGCAGCTGACCGTCGGTCTCCACCGAATGCCGGGATCTCCACGTCATCGGAACAACGCGAGTTCGTCAACTCGCCAGCCAAGGCGCACAGCTCCCGGTGACACCGCTGACAGCGGGACGGTCTTCCGCAAGGACGACAATCCCGGGTTTCGACTTGACCGACACCGTCTCCGTGACGCCGATCGCCAACGCGCCGTCCCTGCCTCTCGGGCATGGCCCTGAAGCGACCAGCGTTCCGCAGGTGAACGCTTCGAGGGCTCCGCGTATCGTCGAGAGATGCGTCGCTACCATTTCTTCGAGCCGCACCCGGAGCGCCCAATGCGCGCGTGCATCCCCAGCTCCACCACCTGCCCCTGCCGACGGCAGGACGACAGGAAGCATTAGGTCCAGCCAGGAAGTTTAGGACCCTGGCCGGAATAAGGTTGCCATCTCGGCCGACGATGCATCCCGCCTCGCGGCGTGGCTCGTCGGTCACAGGCACCCGGCCTGCTCCCTCCTCGCGCCTAGCGATCCGGGCGCCTCGCCGCCCGGGAGTCGGCAACCGTATTCCGGCCAGGGCCCTACGGGAACGTCCGGCAGTACGGTACGGCCAGCCTCGACACGAGCGCGGCGCTCCAGCAGGCCAGCGCCAGCAGGGCGAAGGGGCCGAACCGCGGCTGCTGTGTCACGTACTCGGTGATGTCGATCCGGCCGGTGGACGCGCGATCCACGTCGCGAATGGCCTGCAGGATCGTCTGCTCGGTCGCCGCGGCGTAGAACTTCCCGCCGGTGCGCTCGACGGCGGTCTTCCACACGGCGTCGGGAATGATCGCGCCGAGCGCCTTGTTGTGGTTCACGCGGATGAAGTAGATGGGGATCTTCGCCGCGATCGCACCGTTCACCACGTCAGTCACCGAGCGGCCCTTCGTGATCACGCCGGCGTCCTCTCCGTCACTCAGGAGCACCAGGATGTTGCCGGACGCGTCGAGGAAGTCGAAGGTCTCGAACAGCCGCGTGCCCTGCTCGACCGCCCGCGCGATGATGGTGCCCTGGTCGGGGAAGCGCAGAAACTCGCCGAAGTCGCCGATCAGCGAGAGGCTCAGCAGGATGTTGTCGTAGTCGCTGGTGAACGGCGTGACCACGTAGGCCTGGTCGCCGAACTCCACGAGCGCCATGAGGTCGCGGTACCGCCCCTCGCGGCGCAGGTGGACGAAACGTTCGGCAGCCGCGACGGTCGTGAAGAACGCGGCTTCCGATGCGCGCTCGCCCGTTCTCGTCTGGCGCAGCGACGGCGCTTCGAACCAGCGCACCATGCTGGTGGACGCGTCAATCATGATGCAGATGCGCCGGCCGGGGAACGTCGTGCGCTTTTCGGTCAGCGCGGTGTAGGGATCGGCCAGGGCGAGCACGAAGAACGGGATCCCGGCGGCCGCGAACGCGAGCGGCGCATGGCGCAGGCACGAGACGGGAGAACCGCCGGCCGCCCCGATGAACGCGGGCAGGGCCACCCGGTTCGCCGTGTTGCGGCGACCGGCGGCCAGTCGCACCAGCAGCACGAGCGAGACCGCCGCGACGAACAGCGCCTGGCCGATCCAGGCGGCGTGGCTGTTCCAGAAATGGAGGCCGGCCAGGTCGACGTCCTGCCAGTCGGCGACCTGCCCGCGGATCGTCCGGAGGGCGTCGATCAGCGCGCCCATGGCCCCGGTAGCTTTGAAAGGATCCGGCGGAGGGCCGCGAGCTGTGTGGCCGCCCACCCGTGCGCGCGACGGGCGCTGGCGGCCGCGCGCCGCCCGCTCTCCAGCGCTTCGTCGAGATCGCCGTCCTGCACGGGCCGCCGGCCGTACGCCGCGGACTCCAGCGCGGAGAGGGCCGCCTGCAGATCGGCGAGCCGCCCCTGTCGCGACCCGTTCACGCCGCTGCTCTGCTGCCGCTCGCGTTCGATGGCCGCGGCGGTGGCGGACCCGGACACGACGGTCGTCCGTCCAGGCACCAGCGGGGTCCCGACGAGCAACTGCCCCTCGGCAGGCCGATGGCCGCGACCCACGCGGGTCTCGGCGATGCGGCCGGACGTGTCGTAGGCCGCCACGAGTCTGAGCGCGGCGAGCGCGCGCGTCACCAGATCCGGCGACCAGCCGCCGTCGCGCCGGCTCCGGGAGACGTCGGCCAGTACCGTGTCCGCCCGGGCGAGCACCCGGGCCGCCGGAAGCGGCCGGATGGCCGGCCGGTCGCGCCGCCGCCGCTGCCCGACCGTACGGGCGGTCGCGCGCACGAGCACGGCGATCGCCAGGCCGAACGCGGTCCAGCCGCCGATCTGCAGGAGCCGGGCGTTGAAGCGGCGGTCCTGGATGCCCAGAAACGTGTCCGGCGCGCGATCGCGGATGTCGCCGGCCGACGCCGGGACGAGCGACAGGATGCGCACCAGCTGAGAGGGCAGGATGTACTCCCGGTCGCGGCTTTCGATGGCGGCGTCGTCGGCGTCGACACGGCTCTGCACCCGGTAGTTCAGCGTGAGCGGAGGCAGGGGCACGTCACGGCCGAAGTCCTCGCCGATGTAGCGGAGCGTGTACTGGTACTGGAAGAAGCGCCGCGCCGTCGTCTGCAGATCGTCGGCCTCGGCGCCGCTCACGACTTCGAAGGGGGAGAGCTGCAGCACCGACGGGTCCAGACGCGAGCGATCGGGCACGACGGTCGTCGATGCGGTGTCCAGGGTGGCGCAGGTCAGGACGACGTCGAAGAGCTGGCCGACGCGGACGGCGCTCGCGGCCGTCCGCCACCAGCACTCGATCGGGCGGACGGACACGTCCTCGACGTCGGGCTGCGCGAAGACCGGCCGGCCAGAGGCGGCTGCGGCCACGAGGCCCAGGAGCACGATGAAGCCGCTTCGCGTTGTCGTGGTCACGCGACCTTCTTCAGCCGGCGCTCGATGACGAACCCGGCCAGCGCCAGGTCGCTGGCCACCCGGTCGGGCCCGACGCGCACCACGTCGAGGTCGGCTGCGCGAGCGAGGCGCGCCACCTCGTCCTGCCAGTCGCGGACGCGGGCGGCCATCCGCGCCAGCGCGGCCCGGGACACCACCCGCGTCCGGCCGGTCTCGACGTCGAACACGTCGATCCAGCCGGCGGACATGCGGGGGAGCTCGAAGGCGAACGCCGCGTCCACCAGCACCACGAACACGTCGTGCGTCGAGCGCAGCAGCGAGAGCTCCCGCAGGACCTCGTCCGGCTGCTCGATCAGGAAGTCGGACACGAAGGGGACCAGCGCCGTGCGGCGCATGAACGAGGCGATGGTCATGCTCAGGCTGCCGGCGTGACGCAGGTCCTCGAGCCCGTGCCGGCGCTCGTAGGCGTCGAGGCAGTGGACGACCTGGCCGCGTCCCGTGCGCGGCCGGACCGTCGACAGCCGCGCCAGGTCCTCCTCGAAGGTGACGAGCCCGAAGGTGTCCTGGAAGAACACCGCGGACATCCCGACCGTGGCGATCGCGCGCGCGATGGGTGCGGCAATCGGCACGCCGTTCACGCCGCACCGGGTCGAAGCGGAGGCGTCGGCCACGACGACGACCGAGGCCGTGCTCGGCTGCTCGAAGTCGCGGACGACGAGCGGCGTGAAGTTGGTGAGCGTGGACTGGGCCCAGTCGATCTGGGACGGCCGATCGCCGGCCTGCCAGTCGCGCAGCCCGACGAAGTCGAACCCGGTGCCGTGGGCCATGCTCCGGTGGTCGCCCATGGTGAGTTCCCGCATCCGCCGCAGGATCGTCAGCTCGATCTCGGCGATGTCGGACAGCGTCACGAGTGACGGCGTCTCGTGGTGGTGCGGGTCGCCGCCACGCTGCGACACCGCGGCTCCGAACAGTTCCGGCGGATGGGGGCTCATGGCACGGCCACCCGCTCGATGACGTCGCGGATGACGGCGTCGGTGGTCAGGCCGTGGCTGGCAGCATGCGGCCCCAGCCAGATGCGGTGCCCCAGCACGTACGGAGCCAGGTCCTGGATGTCTTCGGGGTACACCTCGTCGCGCTGCCGCTCGAGGAGTGCCCAGACCTTGGCGAGCCGTCCCCAGCAGATGATGGCCCGTGGCGAGGCGCCGAGATCGACGCTCCGCTCGACCAGCTCGGAGGGCGACCGCTCGTGCCAGTCGGCATCGGGGTTGTAGGGGCGCGTCGCGGCGACCAGGCGCTGGATGTAGCGGCCGAGCCGCTCGTGCAGGAACACCTCGGCGTTGATGACGGCGCGCAACTGGATGATGCGGTCCTTCGACAGCAGGCTGTTCAGGCGCACGCGCTTGAAATCGAAGTGGACGAGCTTCTCCTCCTCGGCTGCCGGAAGGTAGCCGATGTTGACCATGATCGCGAAACGGTCGGTGGCGGCTTCCGACAGCGGGAACGTGCCCTGGCCCAGCTCCACGGGGTTCATCGTGGCGATGGCGAAGCTGAACGCCGGCAGCTCGTAGGTCGTCTTGCCGACGGTGACCGTGCGGTCCTGGAGGCCTTCGAGGAAGGCGCTCTGGGACTTCAGCGGGATCCGGTTGATCTCGTCGAGCAGGATGACTTCGGCGGAGGCGAGCGGTCCGAACTCGGTCATCAGCTCGCCCGTGGCCGGGTTGACCATCTGGAAGCCGACGACCTCGGTGGGCTGCAGATCGGCACGACCCTGCAGGCGGGCGAAGCGCGCGTCGCTGATCGCAGCGAGGATGACGCCGAAGAAGGTCTTGCCCACGCCGGGAACGCCGCGCAGCAGGAGGTTGCCGGCGTTCACCTGCCGTTCGTCCCGCTTGTCGTACGTCGTCGGGATCTCGGACAGCAGCACGACGTTGGCCAGCGCCTTGGCCGTGTCGTAGCCGACCAGCGCCTTGCCGCCTTCGGTCAGCACGGCGCGGTGGAAGGCGATCGCTTCCTGAAGGTCTGGGTGCACGAACTGGGAATGGTATTCAGATCGGCGTCGGCTGCCAACGCCCTGGTCGGGGGAGGGCTACTCGTCGCCGGAGGACAGCTCGTCTTCGAGGACCAGATTCGGCTGGGGGCCAGGCACGATGTGGGCGATGTCGGGATCGAGCCCGTCGGCGCGGTTCGGGCGCTCCTTCTGGCTGTTCGCCTGCTGGCGGCGCTCCGCCTTGCGCTGGCGTTTGTCGATCAGCGCCTTCTCGCGTGCCCGCTTGGCCTGGCTGGGTCGGGGTCCGCTCATGCCCCAAGTGTACCATCGCCCCGGTACCCCCTCGGGGGATTCTTCGCCTGCGGGCGGGGCGGGCGGACCCGTCGAGTTTCGGATCTGTACAATGCCCAGCGTCATGCCAGCGTCCCCGGCCGTTCCCGCCGCCGCGTCACGGTATCTGACGTTCACGCGGGCGGAGTGGGCACGGCTGCGGCTGACGACGCCCCTGCCCCTGTCCGAGCCGCAGTTGCGGCCGCTCGTCGGCCTGGCCGAACCCGTGTCGCTCGACGAAGTCGCCGACGTGTACCTGCCGCTGTCGCGGCTGCTGAACCTGTACGTGGCGGCCACGAGAAGCCTGCAGCAGGCGCGGGCGACGTTCCTCGGCGCGCCCGTGCGGCCCGTGCCGTTCGTGATCGGGCTGGCAGGCAGCGTGGCAGTGGGCAAGAGCACGTTCGCGCGGATTCTCCAGGCGCTGCTGGCGCGCTGGCCCAGCCACCCCACCGTGGACCTCGTCACGACCGACGGATTCCTGTTCCCGCGCGCGGTGCTCGAGGCCCGCGGTCTCATGGAGCGCAAGGGGTTCCCGGAAAGCTACGACGTCAAGCGGCTGATCACCTTCCTGGCCGACGTGAAATCGGGCGTTCCCGAGGTGACCGCGCCCGTGTATTCGCACCTGGCCTACGACATCGTGCCCGGCGAGGTCCGTCACGTGCACCAGCCCGACATCGTGATTCTCGAGGGCCTGAACGTCCTCCAGACCCGGCACGGCTCGTCGCGAGGCCCGGCGCTCTTCGTCTCCGATTTCTTCGATTTCTCGATCTACCTGGACGCGCAGGAGTCGGACATCGAGCACTGGTACGCGGAGCGTTTCCTTGCCCTCCGCGACACCGTGTTCACCAACCCCTCGTCGTACTTCCACCGGTACGCGAAGCTGTCGCGGGAGGAGGCGATCGAGACGGCGGGGTCGCTCTGGCGGTCGATCAACCTGGTGAACCTGCGCGAGAACGTCCGGCCCACGCGCGAGCGCGCACACGTGATCCTGGAGAAGGGGAGGGATCATGCGGTGCGGCGGGTGAGGCTCAGGAAGATCTGAGCATCGACGAAAGCCCAGCCCGAAGCCCGAAGCCCGAAGCCCAAATCCCAAATCCCGAATCCCAAATCCCAAGCCAAATCCCACGTTCCAACGCCCAAAGTGACTGCAGTTCCCGGAATTCAGTGGACGGGGAGCCGAGGCCACGTGCCGCGTCCTGGGAGTGGCCACGCGTCGATCACGTTGCGTGGTGTGATCCGGGAGTTGCTTCGATCCACCGCCTCAGTTCTCTGAACGCCTGGCCGCGGTGCGCGACCGCGAGCTTGTCGGCCAGACCGACTTCGGCCAGCGTCGAGCCGTACGGCGGGTAGTGGAAGATCGGGTCGTACCCGAAGCCGCCGCGGCCGGCTGGCGCCGGCGCGATCTCCCCCTCGACCGTCCCCCTGGCTTCGAACAGGATCGCCGGGCCCACGGCCACGGCCAGGGCGCAGACGAACCGCGCCGTGCGAGGCCGATCCGGCAGGGCCGCCATTCGCTCGAGAATCGCGGCGAATCTGGCCTCGTAGGTCGCCTCGGCACCGAGGAAGCGCGCCGACCGGACGCCCGGGTCGCCGCCGAGTGCGTCGATCTCCAGGCCCGAGTCCTCGGCAACCGTTGGCAGGTTCGTGAGCGACGCGTAGTGGAGGGCCTTGAGCCGCGCGTTGTCTTCGAAGGTGACGCCGGTTTCCTCGGGTTCGGGTGCGGCAGGGAAGTCGCCCAGGTCCAGGAGGGCGATCGCGCTCCCGGCCAGCACTGCGCGCATCTCCCGCAGCTTGCCGGCGTTGGTGGTGGCGAGGACGAGCCGCGGGCCGATCACTTCCCGAGCAGGGGACCGACCAGGCTCTTCTGGATCGCGAAGAGCTGGCGGATGCCGTTGTCGGCCAGATCGAGCATCTGGTTCAGCGACTCGCGACCGAAGGGCAGCGCTTCGGCGGTGCCCTGCACTTCGATGTACAGCCCGCCGCCCGTCTTCACCAGGTTCATGTCCACTTCCGCGTTCGAGTCCTCCTCGTAGGCGAGGTCGAGCATCGGGGTGCCGTCGACGATGCCGACGGAGGTGGCGGCCACGTAGTCCTGGATCGGCATCGTGCGGAGCTGGTCGCGTTCGCGCAGGCGGTTGACGGCGAGCACCAGGGCGACGAACGCGCCGGTGATCGACGCCGTGCGCGTGCCGCCGTCGGCCTGGATCACGTCGCAGTCGAGCGTGATCGTGCGCTCGCCCAGCTCCTCCATCTTGGTGACCGCCCGCAGCGAGCGGCCGATCAGTCGCTGGATCTCCTGCGTGCGCCCGCCCACGCGGCCCGAGGACGCCTCGCGCTGCGTCCTGGTCGTCGTCGCGCGGGGGAGCATGCCGTATTCGGCCGTGACCCACCCCTTGCCGCTGTTGCGCCGGAACAGCGGCAGCCGGTCCTCGACGCTGGCCGTGCAGATGACCTTCGTCCGCCCGGCTTCGACGAGCACCGAGCCTTCCGCGTGCATCACGTAGTTGGGCGTAATCCGCGTCGGACGAAGCTGGCCGGGGAGACGGTTGTCGGCACGCATAGGGGTACCAGAGTGTAGTGCAGACGCAAATCCCGAGACCCGAATCCCGAATCCCACGCCAAATCCCAACGCCCGAATCCTCGACAGGTCGCCCGTGCGCCGGCCGTCCCTGCAGGATCAGGACGCGATCGCCATAGAGTCCGCGCACCACCGGTCGGGCCGGCGCGGGACCGAAGCCGCGCGACGCGACCCCCGCTTGATGCTCCAGCGTCTCGCCCAGAGACATCTCGATCGGTTCGGCCGGTTCCCGGCCCGCCAGCACGGATGTTGGCTGGACCGCCTCGAACTGGCTCAGGGAAGCGTCAGCGCTGCCCGACCGGGCGGATCGCTGCCGCTGGTCATCCCCCGGGCTGCGAGTGACGATGGCGGGAACGGGATCGCAGAAGCGCGGCGGCCGGCACGACCGTACAGGGTAGAGTGTAGGGCTTGAACGGCCGCCCGCCTGTCCGGTCCGGCTGCCCTCGAGTGTCGCGGCGAGGGCCGCCGGGTTCGAGAGCGGGCCTCCGCCAAGGAGATGCTCATGACGTCGAGACACGCTGGCAGCTGGTCGCGTACGCCCCTCGCGTGGGCGGGGGGCGCGATGGTCGCGGCCTGTGTCGTGCTCGTTGGGAACGGTACACCGGATCTCGCCGCGCAGGCCGGCGCCCGGCCGGCCCGGCTGAACCGTGTGATCGAGAACTTCGAACAGGGGAAGCCGTCCTTCAACAACCAGGACTGGCGCTACATCGCGATGGAGCATGCGCCGTACGATCCCAACGAGGTGGCCAGGATCCTGGCCGAACTCAAGCCGGCCGACGCGCCCCGCCCGAGACTGACGCCGATCGTTCGCATACCGCCGGAGGGAGACGAGAGCTACCGGTGGATGGTGAAGCAGGTCCTGGACATCGGCGTGATGGGGGTCATCCTGTCGCACGTGCAGAACGCGGAGGAGGCGCTCCGCTTCGTGCGGACGATGCGCTATCCGCCGCAGAAGGGCGCCGCCCATCCCGAACCGCGCGGCAATCGTGGCTGGGGGCCGACGGGCGCCACGAGGTACTGGGGCCTCAACAACCAGGACTACACGCTGAAGGCGGCGGACGTGTGGCCGCTGAATCCCGAAGGCGAACTCCTCGCCATCGCGATGGTGGAAACGCGCGAAGCCGTGGAGAACATCGATGAGATTCTCTCGGTGCCGGGCCTCAGCGGGATCCTGATCGGTCCGAGCGACCTGAGCATGGACCTGGGCGTGGGTCCGGATCCGAACGCGCCCGAGGTCGAAGCCGCGACGGAGAAAGTGGCCAAGGCCTGCGAGGCCCGCAGGATGCTCTGCGGCACGTTCGGTTCGCCGGACGTGAAGAAGCGGATCGAGCAGGGCTTCCGGATCTTCACGGGCGGCGCCGGAAACTACGGCGGATCGCAGTAGCCGGGTCACATCTCGATCTCCCGCCAGTCCGGCGCCGACCTGCGCGGGGGGCAGGGAGGCGCCCTTCAGGCTGTTCATGACTGTCGACTCCACAGCGGGCGGCTCCATCGGTTCGACGATCGCTCTCGGGCGCCTCCCAGGACAGGCGACGGTCGGGTCCGTGCGCCTGTCGCCGGCGCGGGCCTCCGTCCTGCCGCTGGTCTTCGCGCTCGCGCTGCTGGCGTGCGGCCTGGTCGACGCCGTCCGCCAGCATCCGCGCCTCTGGTGGTCGTTCCTCGGAGCCGGCGTCGTGCTCGTCACCTGGAGCGCCATCCTGTTCTGCCGGGCCCAGCGGACCGTCCGCACGCTGGTGCTGGAGGTGGCGCCGCGCAAGCAGCACTACGTGCAGGCCTGCGCGCAAAGCGCCGTGCTCCTCTACTGGGGCTGGCACTGGCGCGAGGTCTACGGGGCAGCCCCCCTGATCGCCGGTCAGCTGGCGTTCGCCTACGCATTCGACATGTTGTTCAGCTGGTCTCGGCGGGACACCTACACGCTCGGTTTCGCGCCGCTGCCGGTGATCTTCAGCATCAACCTGTTCCTGTGGTTCAAGCCCGACTGGTTCTACCTCCAGTTCCTGATGGTGGCCCTCGGATTCGCCGCCAAGGACCTGATCCGCTGGGACAAGGACGGGCGGCGCGCGCACGTGTTCAATCCCTCGTCGTTCCCGCTGGCCGTCTTCTCGATGGCGCTGCTCTTGACCGGCATGAGCGACGCGACCTGGGGCAGAGACATCGCCATCACCCAGTTCTTCCCGCCGCACGTCTACGTCGTGCTGTTCCTCGTCGGTCTTCCCGGCCAGTACCTCTTCGGCGTGACCTCCATGACGATGTCGGCCGTGGTGACCACCTACCTGTTCGGGCTCGTGTACTTCGCGTTGACCGGGACGTACTTCTTCCTCGATTCGTACATTCCGATCGCCGTGTTCCTCGGAATGCACCTGCTGTTCACCGATCCGTCGACGTCGCCGCGCACCGAGCTCGGCCGGCTCCTGTTCGGCGCGGCGTACGGCCTGAGCACGGTGCTGCTGTATCAGCTGCTGTCCGCCGCCGGCCAGCCGACCTTCTACGACAAGCTGCTGCAGGTGCCGATTCTGAACCTGTCGATCAAGGGCTTCGATCGCGCGGCCCGATCGAGATGGCTGCGCGGCCTGGATCCGGCCGCCCTCGGTCGCCACTTGGCTCCGCGGCGGCGCCACCTCGCGTACATGGCGGTGTGGGCTGTCGTGTTCGGGGGCATGTGGGCGGCGGAAGGGGTCGGCGACACCCATCGGGGCCAGTGGCTGCCGTTCTGGCAGCAGGCGTGCGAGAGTGACCGCCCCACGGCATGCGCCTACCTGGCGGGACTGGAGTCCAGGGCGTGCGAGGCCGGATCCGGCTGGGCGTGCAACGAGTACGCGCTGCTGCAGTCCCGCTTGCGGTTCGACGGGCCCGGCCCGGCCGCGTCGCTGCGCGCCGGCTGCGCACGGGGGTTCGAGCCCGCCTGCCGGAACTACGACCGCCTCGCGAACGGCGATCCGCCGGTGCACCGGGCGCCGCCCCTGCTGCCAGACCTGCCGATCGTCCTCCGGGGGAGCAAGGGGCCCATCACCGGGCTCTCGCCGCCGGAGCTGCACGAGCGGGCGTGTGCCCAGGGGTGGCAGACCTTCTGCGGCGGACCGGAGCCCTTCGTCCGCTCGGGCGATCCCGCCGTGCGGGACCGGCCCTGATCGATCGGCGGCCGGTCTTCCCGCGGAATCCGAACGGCCCCTCTGCGCGCCGCAGGCTCTTGTGCCGATTTGTCCCTGCCAGGTTCAACGCCCCGGCTGCGGGAGTAAAATTCCGGCCACACTGCAGGCCGCAGTCAGGCGAGGAGGGGAGATGCCACGACTCACGACGCTAGGGGTTCTCGTGTTGGGCGGACTTGCGCTCGCGGTTGCCGGCTGCGGAGGCGGGTCGCAGGCTGTCGGCGGAGAATCGGCTGGAGCCTCGGCGGAGGGCGGTGAGGTGCCGATTTACGAATGGGATTCGACCTGGCCCAAGCTGCCGCTCCCCAACAACTGGGCGATGGGGAACGTCGGCGGCCTCGAAGTCGACGAGCAGGATCACATCTGGGTGCTGAATCGGCCGCGGACGCTCCTGCACGGCCATGAAGACGATGCCTCGTACCCGATACCGGAATCGCAGTGCTGTGTGCCCCCGCCTTCGGTGATCGAATTCGACCAGGCCGGCAATGTGCTGCAGGGCTGGGGCGGACCGGGGCCCGAATACGAGTGGGCCGGCAGCCAGAACGCGCAGGGGTCGACCGAGTCGACGAACCAGGGGTCCCCGCAGGCGGTGCCCCGTGGCTGGGATCCGTCCTACAACGCGCAGTCTCCACAGCCGCCCACCATCAACCTGACGCCTCGCACGTATCACTGGCCGCCGTCCGAGCACAGCCTCGCCGTCGATCACCAGGGCAACGTCTGGATCGGGGGCACGCACGTGCTCAAGTTCACACGGGACGGGAAGTTCCTCATGGAAATCGGCTACGACCCGACCGGCAAGGTCCGGCGCGACAGCCATAACACGGAGGTCCTGGGCGGAGGCGGCTCCGTGGCCGGGGTCGCCGTGGACGGTGAGACCAACGAGGTGTTCGTCGCCGACGGGTATTCGAATCGCCGGGTCATCGTGTTCGATGCGACGACGGGCGCTTTCAAGCGGTACTGGGGCGCCTACGGGAAGCCCCCGGACGACTCGGTGCTTCCGCGGCGGCTGCCGTTCGAGTGGAAGCCGACGGATCCGGCGCCCACGCAGTTCTCCGTCGCGCACACCGTCCGGATTTCCAAGGACGGGCTCGTCTACGTCGGGGACCGCAACAACTCGCGCATCCAGGTCTTCCAGAAGGACGGCACCTTCGTCAAAGAAGCGTTCGTCAGGCCAACGACGATGCGTGGAACCCTGCTCGATCTGAATTTCTCCCGGGATCCAGAGCAGCGGTGGCTGTTCGTGGCCGATGGGCGGAACGACAAGATCTGGATCCTCCGCCGGGACGACCTTCGCGTGATAGGGGAGTTCGGTTCGGGCGGCCAGTTCGGCGGACAGTTCACGATCGTGCACGCCATCGGCGTGGACAGCCAGAACAACGTGTACGCCGGAGAGAGCCTCACCGGAAACCGCGTGCAGAAGTTCACGTTCAAGGGGCTGGGGCCGGCGCAGCGGACGTACGACGAATATGGGATGGAGCAGAACTGATCGCGGCGCGGGACGGTGGAAGGCCAGGGGGGTGAGAATGTTTGGACGATCTCGTATCGCATCGGGTGTGGCGGTGGTCGTCGGCGTGGCGCTCGTCTGCGCCGCCGGAGGAGGACGGGTCCTGGAGCTGGCGGCCCAGAGCGGACAGGCACCACCGCCGCAGACGGAAGCGCAGGCGCCGCAGACATCGTCTGGCCCGCCGGGAAGCGGCACGAAGTTCTCCCTTCCCACGGTGCCGAGCAACCGGATTCCGCCGCTCCCGAGCGAACCGATCCTGCTCGAGACCATCGACTACACGATTCGCGTGGTTCCGCTCGCCAGCGGCCTGGAGCGGCCGTGGAGCATCGCGTTCCTGCCGGACGGCAACATCCTCGTGACGGAGATCACGGGGAAGCTCCGCATCGTCCGTCCGACCGGTCTGGACCCGCGGCCGATCGCGGGCGTCCCCGACGTCCGCGTGGCGCCGTACGAGGGGCTGCACGACGTCGTCCTCCACCCGCGTTTTCCCGAGAACCGCTGGCTCTACCTGAGCTACACGAAGCCCGGGCCCGATGGCACCAAGGCGCTCGCCATCTCCCGGGGCCGGTTCGACGGGACCGCGCTGACGAACGTCGAGGACATCTTCGTGGCGCAGCCCTGGCTGGGGCCGAAATCCGGCCCATCGCTCGGCTCACGGCTGGCCTTCGACCGCGACGGTCTCCTCTACATGGCGGCGGCGTCTCCAGCCGGCGCCTGGCAACGGGCGCAGGACCCGAACGATCACGCCGGCAAGGTGCTCCGGTTACGCGACGATGGCAGCGTGCCTCCGGACAACCCGTTCGTCGGGCGCCAGGGGCACCGCCCGGAGATCTACACGATGGGTCACCGGAGTCCGCTGGGCCTGGCGATGCACCCGGACACCGGCGAGATGTTCGAGAACGAGAACGGACCCCAGGGCGGCGACGAAATCAACGTGCTGAAGCCCGGGGGGAACTACGGCTGGCCCGTCGTCTCCGAGGGGCGGGACTACGGCGGACGCGGCTATCCCACCCACGTCTCGGTGCCCGGGATGGAGCCGCCGCTCATGATCTGGATCCCGGCGATCGCGATTTCAGGGATGACGTTCTACACGGCGGACGCGCCGTTTCCGCGCTGGAAGGGCAACCTCTTCGTCGGCTCGCTGGCGTACGCGCACCTCGAGCGGCTGACGTTCAACGCGAAGGGCGAGCCCTCCGCGCGCGATTCGCGCGCTCGCGAGTGGCTGCTGCTGGACCTCAAGCAGCGGATCCGCGACGTACGCCAAGGCCCGGACGGCCTGCTGTACGTCGTAACGGACGCGATGGACGGCCACCTGCTGCGTATCGAGCCGGCGCGATAGGGTGGTCTGCCCTCCGGCAGGCCCGAACCGACGGGAGCTGTCGAGTGGACGTGTGCAGAGGTGCCGGGTGGCTGTGTTAGCCTCGGGCTCGATCGGCGTGCGGCGGATCGTTCCGTGCCTGCACGGACACCGTTCGCGCCGATCGCGCCGACCGGAGGATGACCAGGAGTCGTCTCATGGCTTGTGACTGCACATCTCGATGGCTCGTCATCGGAGTCGCGTGCCTGTGCGTTGGCGCGGGCGGAAACGATCCGGCCCTCGTCGCCGACGCGGCCGAGCAGCGTGATCTGCCGGTCGTGACGGCGCTGCTCGAGCGGGGACTCGACGCGAGCGCGCGCCAGCCGGACGGCGCGACCGCGCTGCACTGGGCGGCTCACTGGAGCGACCTGGCTATGACCCGGGCGCTCGTGGCTGCCGGCGCGGACGTGAATGTCGCGAACGACTACGGCGTCACGCCGCTGTTCCTCGCCGCCACCAACGGCGACGTGGACGTCGTGGGTGCGCTGATCGACGGTGGCGCCGACGTGAACGCGTCATTGCCCACGGGCGAGACGGTGCTGATGAGGTCCGTACGGAGCGGACGCGTCCAGGCGGTGCGGCGGCTGCTGGCGGCCGGTGCCGACGTGCACGCCGTGCAGACCTCGAAGGGGCAGAACGCCCTCATGTGGGCCGCGACCGCGGGGGAGGCCGATGGGGCCCGGGCCCTCATCGAGGCGGGTGCCGCCGTCAACGCGCAGTCGGAGGGCGGCTTCACGGCGCTCATGTTCGCGGCGCGGGAAGGGGACCTCGAACTGAGCCGTCTCCTGCTGGCCTCCGGCGCGGACGTCAACGCGGCGGCCTCCACCGGCGACACGGCGCTGCTGGTGGCCACGGTTCGGGGTCACGCGGCGCTGGCCGTGGCGCTGCTGGAGGCGGGCGCGAGCCCGGACGGGAACCTGTCCGTCGCCGGCTACACGCCGCTCCACTGGGTGGTCGCCAGGTTCGAGCATCCGCATGACGCGGGCGAGCTCGAACCCCCGGGCGAGTGGCGCGCGATGGCCGGGATTCCCGATCGCGAGGCCAAGCTGTCGCTCATCAGGACGCTGGTGGAGCACGGGGCCGACGTCGAGGCGCGCATCACGAAGGGGCTCCCGTCGCCGCGCTTCGGCGGCACCGGCACCAATTCGCTGAAGTCCGGCGTGACACCGTTCTTCGTGGCGGCTTCGTGTGCCGATGTGCCGGTGATGCGGCTGCTGCTGGCGCTGGGCGCCGATCCCCTGGTCCGTGCCCCGGACGGCTCGACCGTCGTGATGGGCGTCATCGGCGGCGGCAGCGCGTTCACCGCCAAGCGCATCCCGGAGCGGGACCGCATCGCTGCGATCGACCTGGCCCTCGCCCTCGGCGTCGACATCGAGGCGCAGGATGACGACGGGTATCGGGCGATGCACGTCGCGGCCGGCGCCGAGTTCCACAACGTCATCCTGTTTCTCCTCGAGAAGGGCGCCGATCTGAATCCCGTCACCCAGAGCCGGGTCCGGAAGGAAGGGACGGGCTTCGTCTCGATCGCGGGCCAGTCGCCGCTCGGCATCGTCGAGGGAACCTTCAACGGCGGCTCCTACAACGAGCGGCCCGAAACCGCGGCGTTTCTCCGCAAGCTCGGCGCGCAGTCGATCGGGCGGGTGACGCTCGAGTCGTATCTGAAGAGCCTGGACTCGGAGAAGCGGCCGCAGTAGTGGTCCCGTGACAGGGACCCGGGCGGGTCAGGCGACCCGCCCCGGGCAGGGGCGCGTGCCACGAGCGCGGCCTGCGGCGGAGGCGCCGCGGCCTTCGTGCCTCACTCGACCGGCAGTCCCAGCAGCTTGGCCGGGTTCTCCTTGCACATCAGGTCGAGTTCTCGATTCGAGAAGCCCTGCTCGTTCATCGCCTTGACCCACGCGGCCATCTCGTCCGGCCCGCCGTACTCGCGCGGCTCCCGCTGTCCCTTGCTCCAGAACTCGTCGATGATCACGTTCTCCGGTCCGACTTCGCGGATGATGTCGAGCTTCTCGCGGGTGATCGGCGTCGTCTGGAACGGACGGGTGCTCTTGCCGGTGAGCACGTTCCGGAAGTCGAACTCCAGGAACGCACCAAGGGCGATCGCTTCGCGCATCTGGGCCGCGTTCATGAAGACGCCAGCGTCCATCGGGTGGGTCACGATCGTCCGCTTCGCGCCCTGCCGTCTGGCTTCGCGCAGGACTTCGAGGCCCTCTGCCGGCGACAGGTGACCGGTCGCGAGGACGAGGTCGTGTTTGGCGATCAGCGCGATCATCTGCTTGACCTCCGGAAGGAGCTGCCCGTTCTCCGAGACCTTGACGAAGGGTCGGTTGGGCTGGTCGGACTTCCGGACGATGTTCTCGGCGTCGCGCGTGGGCATCCAGACGACGATGCCCGGCTTGCCTTTCATCTGTGTTGCCATGTACTCGACCATGGCGAGGTTGATGCCGCCCTGGTTCCGGTTCAGCACGATTCCGCCGAACGCGTCGAGCCCCGGAATCTCCTTGCGGATCAGATACGCCACGGACGCCGTCGTTTCCCAGTGGTTCTTGATCACCATGCCGCGAAGCCCCTGCGCGCGCGCGAACCGCATGTATTCGATCGTTGCGGCGTCGACGGAGCCGGTGTTGGTGTCCGGATCGATGTGGAAGTGCAGGTCGATCGCGCCCTGAAGGAGCCGGTAGCCCGCGCCCGGGCCACCCGATTGCGCCGCCGCCCGCGTCCCGGTCTTGCCGATCAGCGCTGCGGCGATCAGCGTCGCCGACGATATCAGAAGGACGGCTCCAACTGTTCGGTTCGCACGCATGGCCGGGGTTCTCCCTTCGCATGGCCGACACGGTGTGATCGGGACGGCCCGATCGTTTCGGCTTGTGTTCGGACGCGGCTAGGTGTCTCATACTTTGCGGTGCTGAAGCAACCATCGCGTCAGGATTTCACCATGAGACATCTGGGGACATCTCGACTGAGGGCGCTGAGCGCTACGGTCTCGAGGGCGATGGGGAGTGCTGTTTTCCGGCGCCGCCGGTGATGGAGTTCGATCAGGCCGGGGAGCTGGTACAGGCGTGGGGACCGATCCACGGCGAGAAGGGGGAGCTGCTGGGCAAGCAGGCCTGGGGTCCGTACCCGGACGTGGAGTGGCCGCTGTACGAACATGGCATATTCGTCGAACGTGTACGTCGGGGAGACGCGCGACAACAACCGGGTGCAGCGGTTCAGGTTCGTCGGCGTGCGGACGTCAACCAACTGAGGTGAAGTGGCCCGGGCGCGGACCGGGGGATGCGGTCAGGAGGTCGTGATGCGAACGAAAGGTCTGCTGGCATTGGTCACGGCGGGAGTGGCGCTTGCCCTGGTGCGTGTGGATCCGGGCGGTGTGACCGCGCAGGACGCTGTCGCCCTGAGCGGCCTCGTGAGCTCCGAGCAGGAAGGCAACATGGAGGGCGTCGTGGTGTCGGCCCGC
>Ga0194132_10003412_pt1 | contig 28302 bp, 20 predicted proteins | sample TA2KigOf80mmetaG_FD_148612 | JGI IMG/M metagenome (GOLD analysis project Ga0194132, IMG submission 148612) | Freshwater microbial communities from Lake Tanganyika, Tanzania - TA2015054 Kigoma Offshore 80m | ecosystem: Environmental > Aquatic > Freshwater > Lake | place: Tanzania: Lake...
CCTCATCATCACCGAGATCCCCTTCCTGGTGGACAAGTCCAGCCTGCTCGAAAAGATGGCCGAACTGGTGCGCAACAAGGTCATCGATGGGATCGCCAATATCCGCGACGAATCCGGGCGGAATGGCCTGCGGGTGGTCATTGAACTCAAGAGGGATGCCCACGCCGAGGTGGTACAGAACCAGCTTTTCACCCACAGCATGTTGCAAACCACCTTCGGGGTGATGATGCTGGCCCTGGTCAAGGGCCGGCCCCAGCTCCTCAACCTCAAGCAGATGCTATTCTATTATATAGAGCATCGCCATGAGGTGATTGTGCGCCGGCTGCGCTTCGAGCTCGAAAAAGCCGAGGCCAGGGCCCATATCCTCGAAGGGCTGCGCATCGCCCTCGACTACATCGACGCGATCATCGCGCTTATCCGCTCTTCGGCCAATCCCGAAGAGGCCCGCCACCGGCTGATGGCCGGGTACTCCCTGAGCGAGGTCCAGGCCCAGGCCATCCTGGCCATGGCCCTGCAGCGCCTGACCGGATTGGAGCGGGAGAAGATCGAGGCGGAGTACAAGGAGCTGGTAGAGCTGATCGCCAAACTGCGCAAGATCCTGGGCAGCCATCAGTTGCAGATGGAACTGATCCGGGAGGAGATCCTCGAAATCCGCGAGCGTTTCGGCGACGAAAGGCGCACCGAGGTGGTGTATTCGGCCGAGGAGTTCGATATCGAGGACCTGATCGCCAAGGAGGATATGGTAGTGACCATCTCCAGGGGCGGTTATATCAAGCGCATGTCCCCCAGCGCTTACCGGGTCCAGCATCGGGGCGGTCGTGGCCTGATCGGGATGCAAACCAAGGAGGAGGACTTCGTCGAACACCTCTTCCTGGCTTCGACCCATTCCTATATCCTCTTTCTGACCTCCAAAGGCAAGTGTTACTGGCTCAAGGTTTACAAAATCCCCGAAGGGGAACGCACCTCGCGGGGCCGGCCCCTGGTCAACCTGCTGCCCATCGGGCCGGACGAGCAGATCTCGGCCGTGGTGCCGGTGCAGGTTTTCTCTGAGGATGCGTATCTTTTCACTGCCACCCGCAGGGGGGTGGTGAAAAAGACGGTGTTGGCGGCGTACAAGAACGTCCGCCGCGACGGGATCATCGCCCTCAACCTGCTCGAAGACGACGATCTGATCGGGGCGGCGATCACCGACGGCAGCCAGGACATCCTGCTGGAGACCCGCCACGGCATGAGTGTGCGCTTTGCCGAACGGGAGGTACGGCCTATGGGACGGGTTTCCACCGGGGTCAAGGGTATAGACCTGCGCGACGGGGACGGGGTGGTCGATATGGTCGTGCTCCAGGGCCAGAGCCTTCTGCTGACCGTCTGCGAGAAAGGCTATGGGAAATGCACGGATACCGGGGAGTATTCGGTGATCCATCGGGGGGGCAAGGGCCTGATCGACATCAAGACCACCGAAAGAAACGGCGTGGTGGTCGCCAGCAAGGAGGTCAAGGAGAGCGACGAGGTGATGATCATGACCCAGAACGGGATCGTCATCCGGGTGCCGGTGGCCGGGATCTCGCGGATCGGGCGCAATACCCAGGGGGTCAAACTGATCAACATTGAGGAGGGGGACCGGGTGATCGGCATGGCCCGGGTTGCCCAGGCCGAGGCCGGCGAACTGGGCCCCGAACCCCCCCAGACCAATGGCAGTGAAGAGGAGGGCTTGGCCTCCAGCAACTGATCTTGCCGCAGTGCTTGTCGCAGCGAACGAGCGGGTTGCCAATCTGGCAACCCGTTTTTTTGTACCCCTCACCCCCCCCTCTGGGGCACACAGGAAAAGCGGGAAAACAAACAATAAAAACCACAATATGAACAACTTTAAAATATACTTGCACTATAATCCCTTTCTTATTATATTTTATCAACATAGAGTGGGTTAGGAATGGGGATAACCATGCTGGCAGGAAAAAGGCACAAGAAGACCGCTACCTTCCAGGTTTTCGAGGACCAGCTCGAAACCCTGCAGAAGATCTCCAGCGAAACTGGCTGGTCTCAGGCCGAGGTTTTGCGGCAATTCATCGACCGGGGGGTGGAGGAATACGAGATCGACAGGGCTAAACGGCGGGGGCGAAGCAGCCGGCACTAGGGCGTGCTGCCCGGCCTCCGCACATTGACACTGCTGGCGGAGACCGTTATATTGAATACTCTGCGTACAGGAGGGCTAGACCTAATTGGCAAGGCAGCGGTCTTGAAAACCGCCGGGCTAATCACCCTTGAGGGTTCGAATCCCTCGCCCTCCGCCAGTTGAGTACCGCTTCGCAGTTGGGAGTTGCTGATCTTTGGAGAGGTGACTGAGTGGCCGAAAGTGGCAGCCTGCTAAGCTGTTGTAGGGGGTTAACCCTTACCGAGGGTTCGAATCCCTCCCTCTCCGCCAGCCACTAATCACAGTTTTGCGCCCTCGTTCAATGGCAGGACACATGGCTCTGGACCATGTTATCGGGGTTCGACTCCCTGGGGCGCAGCCAAGATAGACGTTCCTGAGTTTTCAGGGACGTCTATCTTTTTGTACAAGAGCCTGTGGCAGGGAGGTATCTATGGATACCTCCTTTTTGTTTTATGATAACCTAAGTACAGGCGCCCGCAACAGGAAAGACACCGCCGGACGGTTGACAATCCGACGCGATGTTTATTATTGTTCAACCACCACACCCGATCCCTGAAAACCCCGGCCTGCCCGGGAAAGCGCCGCTTGAAAAAGATCCCCCTCAGAGAACAGGCCATTGCCTGGGGCTTCCTTTCGCCGGCCCTGTTGGTGTTGCTGGTTTTCGGCATCTGGCCCATCGCCTATGCCCTGTACATCAGTCTGCACCGCTGGCGGATCAAGCAGGAGGCCTTCATCGGGGTCGATCACTATGTCCGCGCCCTGAGCGATCCGGCCCTTTATAATGGTTTTAAGGTAACATTCTTCTACGCCCTGGGCACCATCCCGGCGGAACTGGTCCTCTCGACGGGCCTGGCCTGCCTGCTTTTCAAAATCCTGCGGGGAAAAGGGTTCTTCCGCGTCCTCTACTTTCTGCCCTATATCACCCCGGTCATCGCCTCGGCCGTGGTCTTCCGCACCCTCTTCAGCCCCCACCCCTCCTCCCTGGCCAACCGCTTCTGGGGTTTCTGGGGCTTTGAGAACCAGCGCTGGCTGTACGAAAACAAGTCGGTAGTGGCCCTGGGGCTCAAGGCCCTGGGTTTTTCCACCTACCCGGCCTGGGTGGACACCTTTTTCCCCAGTCTGGCCCTGGTTTCGGTGATCCTGTACAATATTTGGGTTTATGTAGGGTACAATACGGTAATCCTGCTGGCGGGGCTGAGCGCCATCCCCCGCCAGTACTACGAGGCAGCGGAGATCGACGGGGCCAACCCCTGGCAGTCTTTCTGCCAGATCACCCTGCCGCTGATCTCCCCCACCCTCTTCTTTTTATCCACGGTGGCCATCATCGGCACCTTCAAGGCCTTCAACCACATCTACATCCTGCGCACCCCAGGGGCCCGCGACACCACCGACGTGCTCAGCGTGGTGATCTTTGACCAGATCTTCCAGAACCACAACGCCGGGTATGCCGCGGCCCTGGCTTTTATCCTGTTTATCGCCATTCTGGTCCTCACCCTGGTGCAGAACCGGGTCCTGGGCCGGAGGGTGTTCTATGGCGACTGAACGCCAGAGCAGCCGGGGCAAACGCTGGCTGACCTATGGGGGCCTGGGCCTGTGCGGGGTGGCCGCGGGGTTGCCCTTTGTCTGGATGGTGCTGGCCTCTTTCATGACCGAGGGGGAGACCCTCCGCCGGGTGCTCTTGCCCGAGCAGGTACAGTGGACCAACTACGCCCTGGCCTGGAAGGAGGCCGACTTTGGCCTCTATTTCAAGAACTCGCTGATCATCGCGGTGATGCAGGTGGGCGGTACCCTGCTTTTCTCGCTGATGGCGGCCTATCCCCTGGCCCGCATCCCCTTCCGGGGGCGGGAAGTGGTTTTTGTCGGCATCCTGGGCACGATGATGGTGCCGGAGATGGTCACGACGGTCCCCAACTTTCTGCTGATCAACTGGCTGAACCGGTACAGTCCCATCCCCTGGCTCAACAACTGGCCGGCCCTGACCATCCCCTTCATGGCCAGCGCTTTCGCCATCTTTCTGCTGCGCCAGTTCCTGCGCGGCATCCCCGGCGAGTTGTGGGAGGCGGCCAGGATGGACGGGGCCGGGCACCTGCGCTTTCTCTTCCAGATCGCCCTGCCCCTGTGCCGGGCGCCGCTTTTGACCGTGGGGATGTTCACCTTCATCGGCTCGTGGAACTCCCTGGCCTGGCCGCTTTTAGTGACCAACACCCCGGAGTGGCGGCCCATCTCCGTGGGTCTCCAGCAATTCGTCAGCGAGGCCGGCCCCGAGGTCCACCTGCAGATGGCCGGGGCGGTCATCGCCACCCTGCCCGTGCTGCTGGTCTACTTCCTCATCCAGAAGGAATTCACCGAGGGTATCTCCCTTTCGGGGCTCAAGGCATGAGGCGCCCCCGGCTCCAGCGGTGGTTGGCCTGGGGGGTGGCCTGGATGGCGGGGGCCTGCGGCAGCGCCTCGCCGCCACCGCCCCAGCCCAGCCCGGACGAGGTGGACCCTCAGGGGCAGGCGGTGGTCTTCTGGTACCAGCACACTCGGGAGCGCGAGAGTGCCCTGCAGGAGATGATCGCCCAGTTCAACCGGGAAAACCCCCACAACATCCAGGTCAAAGGCGAGTACGCCGGCTCCTACAGCCACATCTACAACAAAATGCTGGTGGGCCTCCAGGGCGGCTCCCTGCCCCAATTGGTGGTGGCGTACCAGAACCAGGCCCAGGTCTACCATTCGGCCGACGGGGTGGTAGATCTATTGCCCTACATGAATTCGCCCAAGTGGGGGCTCTCGCCCGAGGCCCGGGCCGACTACATCGAGAGCCTTCTCGAACAGGACCGGATGCGGGGCATCCAGATGGCCTTCCCCCCCAACCGCTCCATGGAGATCCTCTACTACAACGCCGACTGGCTGCGGGAACTGGGCAGCGACCACCCACCCCGGAACTGGGAGGAGTTCGCCCAGTTCTGCCGCCGCGCCAAAGCCCAGCCCTTCAGCAAAGCTGCCAACCCCCAGCGCGCGGTGGGGTACCTGCTCGATATGGACGCCAGCCGGCTGGCGGCGATGGTCTTCAGCCGCGGGGGGGATTTCATCGACCCGGCGCAAAGCGAGTACAATTTCAATACCCCGGAGGTCAAGGCCGCGCTGCAGCTGCTGGTCAAACTGGCAGAGGAGGGGGCGGTGGAGGTGCTGGCCGAGCCCAACGGCGACACCAGGGAGTTCGGCAGCGGCCAGCTCCTCTTCGCCATCGGCTCCTCCAGCGGTCTGCCCTTCATGAAGAGGGCCGTCAACTCCGGGGCCAAGTTCGCCTGGGGTGTGGCCGCGGTGCCCTACGAGGGCGAAAGGCCAGTGGTCAACGTGTACGGGGCCAGCGTGGCCCTGTGCCGCACCACCCCGGAGCAGCAACTGGCCACTTGGCTCTTCCTCAAATGGTTCACCGAGCCCGAACAACAGGCCCGCTGGGTGCGGGCCAGCGGGTACTTTCCGGCCCGCCGCAGCGCCGCTGCCGGCCTGGGGGCGTACTTTGCCGAGAACCCCAACTTCCAGATCGCCTACGGCCTGCTCGACTACGGCAAGACCGAGCCCACGGCGCCTGGATATGAGACTGTGCGCCGGCTCGTCCAGAACGCGATGGTGGATGCCATGGATGGGGCGCAGCTAGATCCTCTGCTGAACCGGTTGACCAGATCGGCCAACGCCACGCTCGAACCTGAATAACCCAGAGAAAAGGCTATGAAGACAAGAACCGAATCCGACAGCATGGGAAAGATCGAGGTGCCCAGCGATCGCTACTACGGCGCCCAGACCCAGCGCTCCCTGGAGAATTTCCGCATCGGCGGGGACCGCTTCACCAGGGAGATGATCCGCGCCCTGGGCATCGTCAAGAAAGCCTCGGCCCTGGTGAACGTGGAGTTGGGCCTTTTGGACCCCAAGCTGGCCGACCTGATTGTCAAAGCCGCCGATGAGGTCATCGCCGGCCAATGGGACGAGCACTTCCCTCTGGTGGTGTGGCAGACGGGCAGCGGCACCCAGTCGAACATGAACGCCAACGAGGTGATCTCGAACCGGGCCATCGAGATGGCCGGCGGGGAGCTGGGCTCCAAGAAGCCGGTGCATCCCAACGACCACGTCAACCGCAGCCAGTCCTCCAACGACGTCTTCCCCACGGCCATGCACATCGCCGCAGTGGAGGCCCTGTCCGGCCAACTGCTGCCGGCCCTGCGCCAGTTGATCGGCACCTTTGAGCAGAAGACCGCCGCGTTCAAGGACATCATCAAGATCGGGCGCACCCATTTGCAGGACGCCACCCCGCTGACCCTGGGCCAGGAGTTCTCCGGGTACCTGGCCCAACTGCGCGAGGGGGTGCGCCGCGCCGAGGCCGCCCTCCAACCCCTCTACCCCCTGGCGCTGGGCGGCACCGCGGTGGGCACCGGGCTCAACGCGCATCCCCAGTTCGCCGAGAAGGTGGCAACCCGTATCGCCGCCCTCAGCGGCCACCCCTTTGTCACGGCGCCCAACAAGTTCGAGGCCCTCAGCGCCCACGACGCCCTGGTGGAGGCACACGGCCAGCTCAAGGCCATCGCCGTGGGCCTGATGAAGATCGCCAACGATGTGCGCTGGCTGGCCAGCGGCCCGCGCTGCGGCATCGGCGAGTTGCGCATTCCCGAGAACGAGCCGGGCTCCTCGATCATGCCCGGCAAGGTGAACCCCACCCAGTCCGAGGCCCTGACCATGGTCTGCGTGCAGGTGCTGGGCAACGATGCGGCCGTGGGTTTTGCCGGCTCCCAGGGGAATTTCCAGCTCAATGTCTTCAAGCCGGTCATCATCCACAATTTCCTCCACTCGGTGCGCCTGCTCGCCGACGCCTCTGTCAGCTTTGACGAGCACTGCGCCCAGGGCATCGAACCCAACCGCGAGCGCATCCAGGAGCACCTGCACCAGTCGCTGATGCTGGTGACGGCCCTCAACCCGCACATCGGCTACGACAACGCGGCCAAGGTGGCCAAGAAGGCGTACCAGGACAACAAGACCCTCAAGGAAACCGCGGTGGAACTGGGGCTGATCTCCGCGGAGAAGTTCGACGAGGTGGTGCGGCCCGAGAAGATGGTGGGGCCGGGCGACTGAGTTAGAGGAGGTACAGGATGGGCACCGTCTACAGCAGGAAGGTGCTGGCCGGCGCCAAGGGCCAGCGCAGCTATCGCGGCGAAAACCTGGAACAGATCGCCTTCCCCCTGGGTGGGCTGGGCGCCGGCTGCATCCACTTAGGGGGCAGCGGCAATCTTCAGGACTTTTGCCTTTTCCACCAGCCCGCATTTGGCCACAGCCCCATGACCTTTGCCGCGGTCCACTGCCAGGGAGCCGGGGCAAAGGCCGGCATCCTGCGGGTCCTCGAAGGCCCGGTGCAGAACCCCTTCATCTACGACCAGGGGCGCTTCGGCAACGGCGGCCTGCCTTCGGGCCACGAAGGGTTGCCGCACATGGAGAGCGCCACCTTCAAGGGGGAATTCCCCTTTGCCACGGTGAGGTTGCGGGATCGAGACCTGCCCCTCGACGTCCGCCTCGAAGCCTTCTCTCCCTTTGTGCCAGGGGACGATCTGGCCTCGGGGTTGCCGGCGGCCTTTCTGCGCTATGTGCTGCGCAATCGCTCCGCGCGTACCCTCAAGGTGCAGTTCTCCTTCAATGTCCAGTACCCCGCCAAGCCCCCGGACCTGAGCGGGCACCGGGTGAACTTCCGCCAGGCACCGGGGGTGGCCGGCATCTCCTTCGACAGCGAACTGCCCGAGGACTCGCCGCACAAGGCCAGCGCAGCGGTGGTCTCGCCGCGCCCGGGGCTCCAGGCCAACTGCACCTGGTTCCGCGGGGGATGGTTCGACACCCTGACCATGCTCACCAACACCCTTTCGACAGGCGGCTTGCAGCACAAGCCTGCGTCGCAGCCCCTCAAGGGCAGCGGCCAGGCGGCCATCGTCGGCCTGCGCTTTGGCGCCACGGTCTTCTGGGACCTGGAACTGAAAAAGGGGGAAGAGGCAGAGATCCCGCTGGTCTACGCCTGGCACGTGCCTAACTCGGAGCTGAAGGCCGGCACGGCGCCAGCCGCAGAGACAAGTTCCTGCTGCGACGCAGAAGACACCGAGGATTGCGGTGGGGGTCCTTCCACCTACTCGCCCTGGTACACCACCCAGTTCGCCGACGCCTGGGCCGCCGGTGCCCACGCGGCCACCGGCTGGGACGGCCTGGAGGAGCGCAGCCGGCGCTTCCATCGCCGTTTCTTCTCCACCACCCTGCCCAGCTATGTGCTCGACGCGGTCTCGGCCAACCTCGCCATCCTCAAATCCCCCACCGTGCTCAGGCAGGAGGACGGGATGCTGTGGTGCTGGGAGGGCTGTTCCTTCGGCAACGGCTGCTGCCACGGCTCCTGCACCCATGTGTGGAACTACGCCCAGGCCATCCCCCACCTCTTCCCTGCCCTGGAACGGACCCTGCGCGACCAGGAACTCAAGTTGTCCATGGACGAGGCCGGCCACGTCACCTTCCGCTCGGCCCTGCCCACCGGCCCAACCACCCATACCCACCACGCCGCGGCCGACGGGCAGTTGGGCGGGATCATGAAGCTGTACCGCGACTGGCAGATCAGCGGGGAGCGGGCCTGGCTGAAGGAGCGGTACCCCCTGGCCCGCCGCAGCCTGGAGTACTGCATCCACACCTGGGACCCGGAGGAGAAAGGCGCCCTCTTCGAGCCGCACCACAACACCTATGATATAGAGTTCTGGGGCGCCGACGGGATGTGTACCAGTTTCTACCTGGGCGCCCTTCAGGCCATGGCTGAGATGGCCCGGTACCTGGGCCACACTGGGGACGTTGAGCGTTACCACTCCTTGGCCGACAAGGGCAAGGCGTACTGCGACAAGCATCTTTGGAACGGCGAGTTTTACGTTCAAAAGGTGCAGGTGGAGGGTCTCAAGGTAGCCGCCGAGTTGGACAAGTGGATAGGCGGGTACTCGGAGGAAGCCAAAGCAGTGTTCAAGAGCGAAGGGCCTAAATACCAATATGGCGCTGGCTGCCTTTCCGACGGGGTGATCGGCGAGTGGTATGCCGCCATGTTAGGACTGCCCGAAGCCCTCAACCGCAGACGGACCCGCAAACACCTCGCCTCGATCTTCAAGTACAATTTCCGCAATTCCCTGCGCGGCCACGCCAACCCGCAGCGCCCCGGATACGCCCTCAACGACGAGCCGGGGCTGCTGCTGTGCTCCTGGCCCAAGGGGGGCAAACCTTCTCTTCCCTTCGTATATTCGGACGAGGTGTGGACCGGCATCGAGTACCAGGTGGCCAGCCATCTAATCTGGGCCGGCCTGGTGGCGGAGGGGCTGAGCGTGGTGCACGCGGTGCGGCAGCGCTACGAGGGCCGGGTGCGCAACCCCTGGAACGAGTACGAATGCGGCTCGTACTACGCGCGGGCCCTCTCTTCGTACGCCCTGCTCCTGGCCCTGAGCGGATTCCGCTATCGCGCCCCGGAGCGCCGGCTCGAACTGGCTCCCTGCTGGGGGGAAAGGGAGGGCCGCTTCTTCTTTGCCGCGGACGGAGCCTGGGGCAGCATCCGCTACACCCGCCGGGGCAACAAGGCCCAGGTACGGGTCGAGGTCGAAGAGGGCCGGCTGGAGGTGGCAGAGATAGTCTGGGACGGGGCAAAGGGGTTGAAGGTGCGGCTGCCGCAACCCGGCATTGCCGCGGCGGGCGAGCCGCTGGTAGTACAGTTGGGCTGAAGTACTAACTCAGGCGAGGATGGCGATGAATACCGTCAAGGTGGATCTGGCAGTGATCGGCGCTGGCCCGGCCGGGCAGAAGGGGGCCATACAGGGGGCCAAGTCCGACAAGAAGGTGGCCCTCATCGACCGCCTGGGATTGCTGGGCGGGGCCTGCCTGCACACGGGCACCATCCCCAGCAAGACCCTGAGGATGGCCATCCTCGATCTGACCGGGTTTCTGCAATCGACCTACTACGGCCAAGCGCAGAGGACCGCCCGGGAGATCTCGATGAGCGACCTGACCTTCAGGGTCAACAAGGTGATCGAGGACGAGAACAAACTGCTGGCCGAGCAGTGCGCCGGCAACGGGGTCGAGGTGATCTACGGGAGCGGCCGCTTTGCCGACTCCCATACCCTGGAGGTGCTGAATGCCCAGGGACAGATCTCCCACCGGGTAGAGTCGGAGAAGTTCCTGATCGCCGTGGGCTCCAAGCCGCGCCAGCCCATCGACATCCCCCAGAACCCCGAGGTCTTCCTCGACTCGGACCAGGTCTTCCGGACCACCCAACTGCCCAAATCCCTGATCGTCCTGGGCGGCGGGATCATCGGCTGCGAGTACGCCACCATGTTCGCGGCCCTGGGCATTCCCGTGCTCCTCCTGGACCGGCGCGAGTTGCTGCGCGCGGTGGATGGCGAGATCACCGGCTACTTCTGCGAATACGCCAGGCAGCAGGGGAAGATGGACATCCGCATCAAGCAGCCCATCAAGCAGGTGCGCCTGAGCGAGGATGGTCAGGCCGAGGTGGTGATGGAGGACGGCGAGTGCCTGCGGGCAGCCAGCCTCTTCTATTCAATGGGGAGGATCGCCAACCTGGAGGGCATGCAGTTGGAGAAGGCCGGGGTGGAACTGAACAAGCTGGGCAATATCCCGGTCAACGAACTCTTTCAGTCCAATTGCTCACACATCTACGCGGCCGGCGACGTGATCGGTCCCCCGGGCCTGGCCTCCACGGCCGTCGAGCAGGGCCGGCTGGCCGTGCGCAATGCCTTTGCCATGAAGACCCGCAGCTTCCCCGAGTTCTTCCCCACCGGGATCTACACCATCCCGGAGATCTCCTCGGTGGGTCCCACGGAGGAGGAGTTGCAGAGTCAGGGGGTGCGCTACGAGGTGGGGCGGGCCCATTACAAGGAGATCGCCCGCGGCCCCATCGCCGGCGACATCAGCGGGATGATCAAGCTGATCTTCCACGCCGAGACCCTGGAGGTTCTGGGGGTGCATATCATCGGCACCCACGCCACGGAGTTGATCTCCATAGGCCAGATGGCCCTCGATTTCCGCGTCAGGGCCGACTACTTCGTGGAGACCATCTTCAACTACCCCACCTTTGCCGAAGGGTACCGCATCGCCGCGCTCAACGGTCTGAACAAGCTCGGCAAGGGAAGCGGGCTCAAACGCTGGTCCTGATTCAGAGTTTCCAGGACTTGTCCACGTCGCGCTGGTACGCGTTCACCTTGCCGCTGAGCACCTCGGCCACCTTCACCACCTGCCCCGAGACCCCCGACTCGTAGATCGCCTCGCTTATCGCCTTGCTGCGCAGCCCTTCTTCGGCGTCGATCTCCACCTGGCGGCCGGTGCTGAGGGCGTCGATGAAATCCCACAACTCCAGGTGCGTCCCGTTGGTGATCCCATAGGGGAAGAGACGGTCCTTTTGTTTTTTGGAGAGTGTTTCAAGGTAGAGCTGCTGGAGCTTGGGCATGCTGTAGGTGGTGCCGTCCACTAGCTGGCACTCGCCCCTGGCCTGGAAGGCGGCCGGGTGGAAGATGTCCGAATCGACCAGGGTGCCTTTGTCGCCGCTGAGGGTGAGCTGGGTGAAGCCCTTGCCAGGGGCGGCGATGGTCCACGACCAGGTGCCGACCACCCCGCTTTTGAAATTGAAGATGCTGGTCCAGAAATCCTCGCGCGCGTCGTCCACCAGCTTGTCCCCCTTGCGGTGGGGGCGCCGGTTGATCTGCTCGACCCGGGCGTACACACTCTCCACCTCCCCGAACCAGTAGCGCATGGTGTCCACCCAGTGGGCGCCGCTGTCCATTACCATGCCGCATCCCCCCAGCTTGCGGTCCACCCGCCAGTGCCAGTTGGGGAACTGGGCGGGGTCCTGCCAGTTGGCGCTGACGGCGAACCAGAAGCGCGGATCGCCCAGCAGGCCGCTCTGGTTAAAGGCCCAGTGGATGGTGCGCTGGCCAATGCTGCGCCGGCACTGCTCTGCGGTGGCGGCAACCTTTTTGCACTTTTTTGCCGTGGCGATGATCTTTTTGGAGGCTTTGACCGTGATGCCGATGGGCTTCTCGACCAGCACGTTCACCCCGCCCTCCATGAGCTGGCAGGCGAGGACGTGGTGGAGGCCGTGCGGGCTGCAGATGTCGGCCCCGTCGAGGGCGGCTTGATGATTGAGCAACTGATCGACGCTCTTGTAGGTGGCCACCTCCCAACCCATGTTCTGCTTGATGCGGCTGGCAAAGGCGCGGGCGCGGTCCTCGACCTCATCGACGGCGGCGGTGATGCGGAAGCGCTTTTCACCTTTGCGCCAGAGTTCCTCGTACCCGCCCAGGTGGGCCCCGGCCATGCCGCCGCAGCCGACCATCGCCAGATTGACGACCTTGCCAGATTTTTTGGACATGGTGATCCTTTCTAGTTTTCGTAGATGAGAAAGCAGTGTCGAAGGCTGAGTGAACCGTGGAAAAATATCAACAAAATCGCAGCCCCGAACAAACCGCCCTTGAGGCCCTGCTGCCCCAGTGTATGCTGGACGAGCGGGTGCGCCTGGGCCGGCGGCTGCAGGAGCTGCGCCGAGGCCGGCGTTCCCATGGCGCGGAGTTGGAGAAACTCCGGCAGCGGGCCGAGGTTTCGGCGCGGCGGCTAGAGGCGCGGCGACAGCGCGTCCCGGCGGTCTCGTACCCGACCGAGTTGCCCATCAGCGAGCGGCGGGACGAGATCCTCCAGGCGATCAATGACCACCCGGTGGTCATTGTGGCCGGCGAGACCGGCTCGGGCAAGACCACCCAATTGCCCAAGATCTGCCTGGAGGCCGGCCGCGGGGTGCAGGGCCGCATCGGGGTGACCCAACCCCGCCGGGTGGCGGCCCTCTCGCTGTCGCGCCGGCTGGCCGAGGAGTTGGGGGTGCAGTGGGGCCGGGAGGTGGGCTGCAAGATCCGCTTCAGCGACCAGACCTCGGCCCAGACCTACGTCAAGATGATGACCGACGGGGTACTGCTGGCCGAGATCCACAGCGATCCCCTCTTGCTCGAATACGACACCCTCATCATCGACGAGGCCCACGAGCGCAGCCTCAACATCGACTTTCTCCTGGGGTACCTGCGGCAGATCCGCCGGCAACATCCGGACCTCAAGCTGATCATCACCTCGGCCACCATCGATACGCAAGCCTTCGCAGCGGCCTTTGACCAGGCCCCGGTCATCCAGGTCTCGGGCCGCCTCTTCCCGGTGGAGACCCGGTACTGGCCCCTCGAAGAATTGCTGGGCGAGGGCGAGGACCTCTCCTACACCGAGGGAGCGGCCCTGGCCGTGGAGCGGCTGCTGGCCGAGGGGGAGGGGGGTGACGCCCTGGTCTTCATGCCCACCGAGCGCGACATCCGCGAGACCTGTCAGTTGCTCGAAGGCCGCTTGGGCAACCGGGTGGAGATATTGCCCCTCTTCAGCCGGCTCACCGCCGCCGAACAGCAGCGGGTCTTCTCCCTCCAGGGAAGGCGGCGGGTGGTGGTGGCCACCAATATCGCCGAGACCTCCCTCACCATTCCGGGCATCCGCTATGTGGTGGACGCCGGCCTGACCCGCCTGAGCCGGTACAACCCGCGCACCCAGACCCAGCGCCTGCCCATCGAGCCCATCTCCCAGAGCAGCGCCGCCCAGCGGCAGGGCCGCTGCGGGCGGGTGGCCGCGGGGATCTGCGTGCGCCTGTATCCAGAAACGGAACTCCAGGCCCGGCCCTACTACACCCCGCCCGAGATCCAGCGAGCCAACCTGGCCGAGGTGATCCTGCGCATGTTGGACCTGGGCCTGGGCCAGGTGGAGGAATTCCCCTTCCTCGACCCGCCCCAGGCTCAGGCCATACGCGGGGGGTACCAGTTGCTCGAAGAACTCGGCGCCATCGACGCGCAGCGCCAGCTTACCCCGCTGGGGCGGCGCATGGCCCGTTTGCCCGCCTCGCCCACCGTGTCCCGCATGTTGCTCCAGGCCCAGGAGGAGGGGGCCCTGGAGGAGGTGCTGGTCATCGCCGCCGGCATCAGTGCCCAGGACCCGCGCGAACGGCCCGCCGAGCAGCAGGAGGCCGCGGACCAGATGCACCGCCGTTTTGCCCATCCCCATTCCGACTTTCTGGTGCTGCTCAACATCTGGAACGCGTACCACGCCGAACTGGAGGAGTTGCAGACCCAGAGCCGCATGCGCCGCTTCTGCCGCACCCACTTCCTCTCGTACACCCGCATGCGCGAGTGGCGCGACATCCACGCGCAACTGAGCGAGACCCTGCGCGAGTTGGGGGGCTTCACCTGGAACGAAAAGGGCGCAGCGTACGACGCGGTCCATCGGTCCATTGTCAGCGGTCTGCTCAGCAACGTGGCCCGCAAGAAGGAGCACAACCTCTATCAGGCGGCGCGGGGCCGCGAGGTCATGCTCTTCCCCGGCTCGGGGTTGTTCCAGAAGAAGGCGCCCCGCGCCAGCAGCGGCGAAGGGGTAGAAAAGGGCAAGGGGGCGCCGCCCTGGATCGCCGCGGCAGAGATGGTGGAGACCTCGCGCCTCTTTGCCCGCACCGCGGCCCGCATCGAGCCGGAGTGGCTTGTGGATCTGGGCGGGCACCTGTGCCGCTTCTCCTACAAGGACCCGGCCTGGAACACCCGCGCCGGCCGGGTGCTGGTGCGGCAGACCGCCACCCTCTACGGCCTGGAGGTGGCCACCCGGCAGGTGCCCTACAGCCGGGTGGACCCCAAGGCTGCCACCGAACTCTTCATCCGCCAGGCCCTGGTCGAGGACCAGATCCGCGCCCCCCACGCCTTTTTGGAGCACAACCGCCGACTGCGCGAGAAGGTGGAAACCTGGCAAACCAGGGTGCGCAGCCGCGAGGGGGTGGACGTGGATCAGGCAGTGTACGACTTCTACGCCCAACACCTGGAGGAGATCTCCTCGGTGCCCGATCTCAACCGGCTGGTGCGGGCAAAGAGGCCGGCCGAACCGGAATTCCTCTTCATGAAAGAGGAAGACCTGCTCGGCGACCAAAAACAGCGCCGCGACCTGGGCGCCTTCCCCGACGCGCTGGTGGTGGACGGCCGGGAACTGCCCCTGGAGTACGCGTACCGCCCCGGCCAGGAGGAGGACGGGGTGACCCTCAAGCTGCCCTACAAGCTGGTCGATGCCATCCACCCAGAGGTGCTCGAATGGCTGGTGCCCGGCCTGCTGGCAGAAAAGGTCGCCTGTCTCTTGCGCTCCCTGCCCAAGGCCCTGCGCCGGCAGTTGATGCCCATCAACGAGCGAGCTGCCCAGATCGCCGGCCAGCTGCAGCCCACCCACCCCACCTTTCTCGAATCCCTGGAAGCATTTGTCACTCACCAGTACGGGGTGCGGGTGCAGCCGGGGGACTGGGATCTGAACGAGATGCCCACCCATCTGCGCATGCGCGTCGAGGTGCAGGGGGTGGAGGGCAAGCCGGTGCTGGCCAGCCGCGACTTGGGGGCGCTGGCGCAGCAGTTGGAACAACAGGATACCCCTGCCGAACTGGAAGCCTGGAAGAGGGCTGCGGCGCAGTGGTCCAGAGAAGGGCTGAAGGGCTGGACCCTGGGGACCTTGCCCGAGCGGGTGGAGGTGGCGGCAGTGGCCGGCTTGCCGCTGTGGGGGTATCCGGGGCTGGAGGTGGCGGAGGATGGGGTAAGGATCAAACTCCACAAGAATCGCGAGGAGGCCGAGGCCGGCAGCCGCGCCGGCCTGTTGCGCCTGTACGAGCAGGAGTTTTCGGCGGAACTGGCCTATCTCAAAAAGGAATTAGGCGGCCTTTCTTTGTTCAAGGAGCTGTACCGCTCCCTGGGCACCCCACAGGAACTACAGGAGGATGCCCTGATCCACCTGAAGTCCCATGCCTTTGCCCGCGAGCAACTGTATCCGCTGGACGAACAGAGCTTTATGGCCGGAAAGGACCAGGCCAGGGGGCGGTTGCGGGGCCTGGCGCCCCAGTTCCTCGACCTGGTGGAGGCCCTGCTACAGACCTACAAGCAGATCCGGCTCTGCCCCTATCCTTACCCGGGTATTCAGGCCGATGTGGAGCGCCTCTTGCCCAGGCACTTCCTCCGGAAAACCGCCTTTGCACACCTGCCCCACCTGGCGCGGTACCTCAAGGCCGTGCTGATGCGGGCCGAGCGGGCCCGGCTCAGCCCGGCCAAGGATGCGCAGCGGGTCGCGCAGGTGCGGCCCTTCGAGGAGGCGCTGGATCGCTTCTGGCGTTCCCCCGGCGCCGGGGAGGGGCGCCGGCGCGCCCTGGCCGAGGAATGCGGCGGGCTGCTGGAGGAATTCAGGGTGTCGCTTTTTGCCCAGGAACTGGGCACGGCCCAGCCGGTTTCGGCCAAGCGGCTGGCCCAGCGCTTCGAGCAACTGGCACTGGGTCGCTGAGCGGGGGTTCTTGTAGAATCTGGAATGAAGATATACTTTATAGAGGATAGGAAAGGCGCAAGGCCGGCAGTTCAGGAGGAGCAGATCCAATGGGACCCTTTGAGTTCTTTGCCTTGTCGATCATGCTGGTGATGATCATCTTGGTGGTGGTCGCCAAGATCATGACGGCTCAGAGGATCAATCTGATGAAGGTCCAGATCGCCCAGGTGGTGCATATCCGCCAGGAGGCGTACGGCCGGCTCAAAAGCGCCCAGTCGCAAAAGGGCGTCGCCGATCAGGGCCAGCGTATGCTGGTGGACAAGCGCAACCGGTTGGTCAAGAAGATCGCCAAACTCAAGGCGGAGATCGACGCCCTGGAGAAGGACGAGTCTGCCCGCAAGGCACGGACCTCCATGCGCAAGGTCGACCTCGAATAGCAGCACCCTCCCCTACAGGTGCGCCGCCATCCAGCGGTGGCACTTCTCGTACCCCACCCCACCCTGCAACTCAGCCCCCTCGTACTCGGCGGCCCAGGCTCCCTGGTACCCGGCCTCCTTCAGGTATTTGACCGCCACGCCGAGGTGGATCTCCCCCTCCCCCAGGGCCGCGCCCTTGTAGCTTTTGCCCCGGGGCTGGTCGTTGGTGCCGTCCTTGAGGTGGACGTGGAAGGTGTGGGGGGCCAGGATCTGGTAGAAGTGGTCGATCTGCTCCAGGGAGTGGCCGAACCAGCGGTAGTTCATGGTGTCCAGGTTCACGCCCAGGCGTTTTGAGCCCACCCGCTGGATCAGGCTCAACTGCCAGTCCCCGTCGTTGGTGGACACCCCGTGGTTGTCCAGGGCCATGCGCACCTGGGTCTTCTCGGCGAGTTCGGCGCAGCGCAGGAAGCCCTCCAGCATCAGGCCGTCCCATTTGCTCTGGTCGGGCACCTGGTTGTTGCGGTTCCAGCCCCCATCCATGCGCAGCACGTCGGTCCCCAGGTGGGCGGCCAGCCCAAAGACGTAGCCGCAGCGCTCGACTTGGGCCCGCAGGTCGGCCGGGTTGGCCTGGATGAAGTCGTTGCCGGCAGTGAGGGCCGAAACCTGCATGCCGTATTTCCCGACCAGCTTGCGCACGGCCGCGGCCCGCTCTTCGCCATCGCGGGACTGGCCGTCCCACACGTCCCCCACCTGCAATTCGCAGTAGCGGAAACCAATCTGGCTGGCCCTGGCGAGAAATCCTTCGAGGTCGTAACCGGGCCAGTTGTAGTGGATGACGCCGATCTTGGCAGCCATCGTTTCCTCCTTTTTGGACTTACTGAACCCCCAGCAACTCCACCTCGAAAATCAGAGTGGCCCCCGGCGGGATGCGCTGCGGGATGCCGCGGTCGCCGTAGGCCAGTTCGGGCGGGATGACCAGCTTGGCCTTGCCCCCCACCTTCATCAACTGCACTCCTTCGGCCCAGCCGGGGAAGACCTGCTGGAGGGACATCTCGGCCGGCTGGCCTTTCTGCACCGAGCTGTCGAAGACCTGGCCGTCCACGAAGGACCCGGTGTAGTGGACCTGCACCTTGGAGGAGGGGCCGGGTTGCGGGCCGGTGCCGGCCACCAACTCCTGATAGACCAGACCCGAGGCGGTCCTGGTTGCGCCCGGCTCACTGGCGGCCCGGTCGAGGAAGGCCCGGCCTTCGGCCTTCTTGCCCTCGGCGGCCTTGGTGATGCGCTGGTTGAGCAATTCGGCCATCTTGGGGCCGTACTCCTCCATACTCACCACCCGCTCCTTGTTGGCCATGGCATCCTTGAAGCCCTTGGCGATGAGCTCTAGTTCATCGGCGGTGAAATGCTCCTTGAGGTGGGCCAGGCTGCCATCGGCCAGGCCCAGGCCGACGGAGTACATGATCTTCTGGTCCTCGGTCTCGACCTTGGGCTCTTTGGCGCCGCAGCCTCCAAATCCAAACAAGGCAATACCAGCGAGTAAAAGGGTTGTCCTCATGGAATGCTCCGGGGAAAAAAGGATCAGAAAAAGGCGGGATGGATGGTATTCAAGGTAGGCACAACATTGGAATTGAGCAAGATTGGGTCGGGAGGCACCTCCAGGGCACCCCCGACCTTCTGGATCACCGACCCTCAGCGGTACCGAGCCGCAGCACCAGGCTCTGGAGGGGTTGGAGCTGGAAGGTGAAGCCCTGGGGCTCCCAGGCGGGGAGTGGCGGGGTGGGCAGTTGGAAGACCGCGTAGGTGTCGAAGAGGGGCTGGGCCTCCCGCGCGGCAAAGGAGAGATATTCAAAGGCGTAGGTGGTGCTGCGGGGCCGGCTGCTGTCGAGGTTGTGCAGCACCAGCACAGCCCCCTGCCCGGTGTGGCGGGTGTAGGCCAGGACCCGGTCCTCGGGATCGCCGCCGGCAAACTCGTTGCGCAGGTAGTACACCTCGCCGACGCTCAACTCCCCCCAGGTGGCCCGGCGCTGTTGCAGGTGCTGGTAGGCCCGGGCCAGGGAGGCCCGGGGCTCCCGGGAGGCCTGGTGGGGCTGGAGCAGGGTGGGGTTCTCGAAGTCGGTGCGCTCCTCCTCGCCCCAGGTGCTCCCCCACTCCAGGCCATAGAGCAGACTGCTGCGCCCGGCCAGGCCGGCCGACAGGTCGATGAGGGTGGCCTGGAGGTTTTTCAGGAGGGCCATCAGCAGCGGGCGCTGGTCCGGTTCTGGCTGTACCGGGCAAGGCAATTCACGCCAGTAGCGGGCCACATCGGGGTCTTCCTGTAGCCGACGGGTGTATTTCTCGCGCCACACCTGGGTGGCCCGGGGGCTGTCGTGGTTCTCGAAGTAGGCCAGGGCCAGGGTGCGGGCGGCAAAGCGGGCGTGCATCTCTTCGAGGAACTGGAGGAGGGGGCGGGCGTGCTCCACGTCGCGGTGGAAGTCCACCAGCAGGGCGTAGATGGCGTCGGCGGGCACGTCCACGGCCTGGTCCAGGGCGCAGAGGGTCTCACCCAGCACCAGGGCTTCGGGCTGCACGGCGTTGATGCGGTTCTTGATCCGCTTGAGGAAGGGGCGGTCCACGGTCTGACTGGCGTCGATGCGCACCCCGTCCAGGCCGCACTGCTCGATCCAGTGCGGGGCCACCCCAAGCAGGTACTCCTGTAGCTCCTGGTTGAAGACCAGGTCGAAGAGGGCCACGTCCGAGTAAACCAGCCAGGCGATGTGATGGATGGCGGGCCGGCCCTGCTCGTCCCGCACGTACCACTCGGGGTACCGGCGGATCAGCGGGTTGTCGCGGCTGGTCTGCATCAGCACCAGATCGAAGATCACCCGCTTGCCCAGCTGATGGGCGCGGCGGGTCAGCTGCCGCAACTCGGCCTTGCCGATCAGTTGCACCAGGGCCTCGCGGCCCCGCAGGGCCAGGGCCTGGGCAGCGGTCATTCGCCCCAACTCGGCCGGGCTGATCCCCCACCCCTCCAGGTCGCTCTCCCGCACCAGCCCCTCTTCCGCCAGTCTCCCCAGGTCGACCTCTTCGGGCGGGGTGACCAGTTCGGGGTCGAGCTGGTAGAAATCGGCCACGGCGTACGGGCTGCCCAGGGCGCCCTTGCGCACGTCTTGGCCGGTGTGCAGGTCGTAGAACCCCGGTTTGAAGAAGGGCAGCAGGTAGACCACGTCGACAGGGAGGTCTTCCAGCAGATCCGTGAGGTGGGCGAAGCGCCCACTGCGGAAATGCCCCCCCTCCAGCCGGGCCCCCACCTTGCGCACGCAGACCTCCATCAGCGAAGGACCCGAGCGCAACCACTGGGGACTGACCACCACCCCCCCGTCCTGGTTGCGGGCCAGCTGGCTCAGGCCGACCCACTCCTTTTGCGGGTCGTCGAGGGGCAGGGGATCGGCGGAGAACTGAGCCGTGTAGCTGAAGACCCCTGTGACGGAGAGGCTGAACTCGGCAGACTCGAAGACCAGGTTCTGGCCAGAGAGGATCGGCGCTCCCTGGTCGTCGCAGACCAGGTGCATGGGCAGGTGCCGGCCCGGCCCGGGCTGGAAGCGGCCCTCTGCATCGACCTGGCCGCGCTGGTCCGCATCCGTCCACAGGCGCACGTCCGCGTCTCCCTCCCGCACCTGTGCCGCAGGTACGGCAGCGACGAAGAGCTCCACCCGCACCTTGGCCTTGGCCTGGGGATGGGCAGGGCCGACGAAGGCCCGGGCCAGGGTGGGAGCGCAGCGCTCGCCATCGAGCAAAATGGACAGGTTGCCGGCCCACACCAGCCAGTTGTCGAACTGATGGGGCGCGTAGGTACGGTGCAGCTGGGCGAAGAAGACCTCGCGCCGCAGTGCTGGATCGCGGGTCACGGTCAGTGGGACTGCTGGTAATGGCGGCGCAGGAGGTCGGCGCCGAAGTCATTGGCCAGGTCGCGCCACACCGCGTGGATGTGGTTGGCGTCGTTCTGGGTGTTGTCGTACTCGACCAGGAAATGGCCGCCTTGCACCCGGTAGTAGTGGGGCTCCCCCGGCTCCAGGCCCCCGGCCCAGGCAAAGTGGAGAAGGCCCAGATCAGCGCCTTCGAGCTTGCCCCATTCCACCTGGGCCAACTCCTCGGGGAGGCGGTGGACGTAGACCTGCACCAGGGCCTTGAGCACCTGGCGCTGGCCCGGGCTCATCTGGTTTCCAGCCAGGCCCTCGGGTTTCACCGCGTCGCCCACCTGGACCAGGTTGCGGGTGAGGATGTCGGAGGGAGCTTCGGCGTTGATCAGGGCTGCCTGCCGCTGGGGGGCGTCCAGTTCCTTGACTAGCTGCCGGCCCAGGTCCTCCTCGTCCCTGAGGGCGCGCAGACCCTGGTGCTCGCCGTGGCGCACCTGGCCGGGATTGGCCCCGAAGAAGGTGGGGGTGGGGCCGATCATCTCCCCGCCGACCAGGGTGTAGTTGAGGGAGACGTGGTGGCCTTCGAAGCGCCAGCCCCAACTGGAGGTGTCGCCGGGGGTGCCGAAGATGCTGACATAGTAGAGGTCGGGGTCGCGGGGAAAGCGGCGGGCGGCTCCTTCGAGTTGGTGCAGGATGGACTCCAGGGACATGATGGTCTGGGTCTTGGTGTACCCGCCGGCGCTCAGGCCGGTGGCCACCAGGCGATGGGCCAGTTCCCGCTGGCGCTCTCCCATCTCCTTGAGGGGCAGGCCGGCCCGGTCCCTGGGGATGTAGTGCCAGTCCTGGCGCTGGGTCTGGTCGCCGAAGTCCATGCAGGTTTTGGCCCGCTGGCCGGGGTCGAGGGCAGCGACAAAGGCCTGGGCTGCCGCACTCATGCGCTTGGCGCTCTCGGCCTCGCGGTAGATCTGCTTGGGGTCCATGAGGTCTCCTTTAGTTGCTCGGCTTTCGGTCCAGCAGGCTGTCGTTCAGATCAATAGTAGTGTACTGCTCGCCCCGGATGCCGATGGCTACGCGCAGAAAGTCCAGGGGCTCATCGCCAGGGTTGTACAGGCCATGCGGCTGGCCGATGCCCTGCCAGGTCACGGAGCCGGAACCCACGGCCAGGGTTTGATCAGAGATGGTGATATAACCCTGGCCGCTGAGCACCACGAAACACTCTTCGAGGGCGTCGTGGTAATGATAGCCCAGGGAGCTTTGGGGGGCCAGCACTGCGTGGTCGAGAAAGACCCAGGGGCTGGAAAAATCGCCGGGGCCCCAGATGTGGCGGGTGGCGATCTGGCCGGCGCCCCCGTGGATGGCCGGCCGCCACTTCAGCCGGGCCTGGTCCACGGACTCGGCGCGGAAGGTGGGGGCCGCCGGGGCGTTGCCCTGGATCGCGGCGCTGAGGCGCAGAAGCCGGGCCGGGCCAGCGCCGGCATTGGCCAGGGTGTGCGGCCAACCCACCCCACAGAGCAGGGCTGTAGGACCCTCGACCCGGGCTCCGAGGTCCGGCCCTTCCAGGTCAACGGCGCCCCCTAATAGTATGTACCCCACTTCGCGGTCGGGTGCAGCGGAAGACTGGCACTGGGCGCCGGCGGGCAACACCAGGTACTGCAGCTCCTCCCAGGCCGAGGCCATCTCCAGGCCGGGAAAGACCGGGGCAGGGGTGGCGGCGGGCAGCGGATCGAGGCGGGCGTGGCGCATGGGGTCCTTTCGCCAGGGGAGGATAAGGTACGCGGCGCGACAGTCCATATCAACCGCGTTCTTCTTGCTCTCCTTGACAGTTTACGCGGGTGCTCAGTAGGTTTGCGGCATCCTTTTGCGCCCCCCGCAGCACACCCCGAGGAGGGGACCATGCCCGCCAAAAACAACCAGCCCATACGCGTCGGTGTCCTGGGCCAGGGCCGCAGTGGCCTGGACATCCATTCGCGCTGGTTCCAGCGCTCGCCCCGCAAATACCGGATCATCGCCGTCTCCGATGCCCTGGCCGACCGCCGCGCCCGCGCCCAGACCGAACTCAAGTGCGACACCTACGCCGACTACCGCCAGTTGCTGGCCCGCGAGGACCTGGACCTGGTGGTCAATGCCCTGCCCAGCCACCTGCACCCTGCGGTCAGTGTCGAGGCTTTGGAGGCCGGCCACCATGTGGTCTGCGAAAAGCCCCTGGCCTGGAAGGTCTCCGAAGTGGACCGGATGATCCGGGCGGCCAAGAAGGCCCGCCGTATCCTGGCCCCCTTCCAGCAGTCGCGCTATGCACCCTACTTCCAAAAGGTGCAGCAGGTCATCCAATCAGGCGTGCTGGGCCGCATCGTGCAGATCAATGTCTCCTTCAGCGGCTTTGCCCGCCGCTGGGACTGGCAGACCTTGCAGGAGTACCGGGGCGGCAACCTGCTCAACACTGGCCCCCATCCGATGGACCAGATCGTCTGCCTGCTGGGCTACCAGATGCCCGAAGAGATCCTCTGCGCCTTTGACCGGGCCAACACCTATGGCGATGCAGAAGACCACGTCAAGGTGCTGATGCGCGGCAAGGGGCAGCCCCTCATCGACCTGGAGATCTCCTCCTGTGCCCCGTACTCGCGCGATACCTATGTGGTGTACGGCACCCAGGGGGGCTTGAGCGGCGGGGCCGGGGGCATGCGCTGGCGCTACTTCGACCCGCGCCGGGCGCCCAAACAGCAGCTCATCCGCAGCCCCCTGCCCGGGCCGAGTTACTGCCGCGAGGAACTGAAGTTCGCCGAGAAGACCTGGCAGCCCGCCAAGGCGCAGCAGAATCTCTTCGGGTACATGTCCAAGTGTTTTTACGACCACCTGTACCAGGTGCTGCGCGCCGGCGCTCCCCTGCACGTCACCCCGCAACAGGTGAGGGTGCAGATCGCCCTCATCGAGGAGTGCCACCGCCAGAACAAGCTGTCCCGCCTGCCGGCCAAGGGCTGGCCCAAAGGAGAAAAGTGATGAGCGCTGAAAAAGAGCAAGCGTTGGCCGCGGCCCTGGCCCGGCTGCCCAGGGTCAAACTGGCCTCGGTGCTGCCCACCCCGCTCGAAGAGTTGCCCCGCTTCAGCGCCGCCGTCGGTGGGCCGCCCATCTATATCAAGCGGGACGACCTGACTGGCCTGGGCTACGGGGGCAACAAGACCCGGATGCTGGAGTTCTCGCTGGCCGAGGCCCTGCGCCACGACGCCGACGTGATCGTCACCGGCGCCGGAGTGCAGTCCAACTATTGCCGGCAGATGGCCGCCGCTTGTGCCAGGCTGGGCCTGGAATTGCACCTCCTGCTGCGGCCCATCCGCGAGGTGGACCACCACCAGGTGCAGGGCAACCACCTCCTGCAGCGGCTCTTCGGGGCCAAGTGTACCATCCTGCCCGACGCTGATCCGGAAAAACAGGGCAAGGCCATCCTCGCCCGCATGGAGGAGTTGAAAAAGCAGGGCCGGCGGCCCTATTGGCCGCGCCAGGCCGATACGGTCGATATCGACGCCCTGGCGTACGCCGAGTCGGCCCTGGAGATCGCGCAGCAGAGCCGGGCCCAGGGCATCTCTCCTTCTCATGTCTATCTCGCCGCGCTGGACACCACCCAATCCGGGGTGGTGCTGGGATTGAGGTTTGTGGAGAGCCAGATCCGGGTGAAGGGGTTCAGCCCTTTCGAGAAGTGGCCGCAGCGCTTCGAGAACATGGCCCGCATCGCCAACCAGGGCGCGGCACGCCTGGGCCTGAAGATGGAGTTCAAGGCCGGCGACTTCGACAACGACGACAGCCAGGTGGGCGAGCGCTACGGCATTCCCACGCCGCAGGGTCTGGAAGCGCTGCGCCTCCTGGCCCGCACCGAGGGCATTTTGCTGGACCCGGTGTACACCAGCAAGGCCATGGCCGGGCTGATCGCCGAGGTGCGGGCAGGCAAATTGGGCAAGGACCGGCCGGTGGTCTTCCTGCACACGGGGGGTTCGCCGGCCATCTTCGGGTACGCACCCGAGGTGCTGGGGGCATAGGAGTGGAGCGATTCCCCTTGGGTGCGGCGGGTGGTGGGCCCTTTTGCGCACTTTCGCCGGCCATCTCTGGTCAGTCCTCCAGAGCGCGGCGGGGAGCAGCCCACTCCGACCTTTCCCCAGGCGCGGACTTGCAGCCCTGCTCGCTAGCCCGGCCCTGCCACCCCATCCCCGCAACGCCCCATACGTTGGGGCGTTGCGGCTCCGCTCTCCCCTCCTCCCCTCCCGCGTCCTTCCCTGCCCGGCCACTACCCGGGAAAGGCTTTCGGGGTCATCTCCCCGCCGCGTGGTTGTATCTCCGCCACTGCGGGCTTCCTGAGGACTGAAGGTGGGCGCACCTGAGGTGAAGAGCCTGCTGGCCGGGATCCCGACGCACCTGCCCGAGGAGTTGTTCGAGACCCTGGTGCAGCGGCCGGGCTTTACCCTGGAGCGGATTGTCTCGCGGGGGCACACTACGCCCGAGGGGCAGTGGTACGATCAGGCGCGGGAGGAGTGGGTGCTGGTGGTGAAGGGTGGGGCGCGGCTGTTTTTTGAGGGCGAGACAGAGGTGATGGAGATGAAGAAAGGCGACTATATCCACATCCCGGCGCACTGCCGGCACCGGGTGGAATGGACCGACCCGGACGAGGAGACGATATGGCTGGCGCTGCACTACTGAGGGACAGAGGCAAGGAGATTGTCGCGTGGGCAGCAATGGTGCTGTCTGCGCTTTTATGGGCCTGCGGGGACAAATCCCCCACCAACCAGGAGCAGATCCCAGTGACGGAAACAGCTCTGCGCGACACCACCACGGCCAGCGGTCTGCACTTCATCGACATCGTGCGCGGCACCGGGCCGGCGCCCCAGGCCGGCGACGTGGTCGAGACCCACTACACTGGCTGGCTGGAGGATGGCACCAAGTTCGACAGCTCCCTCGACCGGGGCGAGCCGCTGCAGTTCGTGCTGGGCCGGGGCCGGGTGATCGCCGGCTGGGACGAGGGCATCGCCATGATGCACCAGGGCGGCAAGGCCCGCCTGATCATCCCCCCCGAGCTGGGCTACGGGGCGCGCGGGGCTGGCGGGGTGATCCCGCCCAACGCCACGCTGACCTTCGAGGTGGAGCTGCTCCGGGTGCGGTGAGTGTTCCCAACCGCTAATTCGGGCTAACCGTCGCTGCTTTGGCGAGGTTCCTGGTATTCGCGGATCTGCCCTCGCTGGACAATCCAGAGCTTTCCCTGGATCTCGCTCTGCGAAAGTCCTCCGAGCGCGGTATCGTATCCAGCTTGACGCAGTAAAGTAGCGGCTTGTTGTCCGAGGTTTTCGTCCAGCTTCAGTTTCACCATCCCTACCCCACAGAAACCTCAAAGTACCGCTCCCGCGACATCTCCGCGCCATAGGCGATGCAGGCCCGTACATCGGCCTCTTCGAGTCCAGGGTATTCTGCGAGGAGTTCCTGGGTGGACATTCCGCTGGCTAGGAGATCGAGAACCAGCGAGACCCAGATGCGGTGGCCGCGAATACAGGGCTTGCCGAAGCAGATGTTCGGGTCGATGGAGATCCTCGCCAAGAGTTCGCCTCTGGTCATAAATCCTCCAGGGGTCAACGGCATGACGCAGTATCTATTCTCAATATACCCCAGGCCCCGTATTTTTCCTACATGACCACGGCCCCACCGCTGCCCATCCTCGGCGTCGAGCCCCAGATCGCCGCGCACCTGCGCGCCACCAACCGCCTGGTGCTCAGCGCCCCCACCGGCTCGGGCAAGACCACCCAGGTGCCGCAGCTCATCGCCCGCAGCGGCGCCGTGGACGGGCAGATCCTGGTGCTGCAGCCCCGCCGGCTGGCCGCCCGCTGGGTGGCTTCCCGCGTGGCCGAGGAGCTGGGGACCGAACTGGGCGAGGAGGTCGGGTACCAGACCCGCTTCGAAAGCCGCATCGGCCCGCGCACCCGCATCCGCTTCCTCACCGAAGGCATCTTCCTGCGCCTGATCCAGAACGACCCCGCGTTGCGCGGGGTGGGCGTGGTGGTGCTGGACGAATTCCACGAGCGCAGCCTGGCCCTCGATCTGGCCCTGGCTCTGACCCGCAGGTTGCAGGAGACCCGCCGGCCCGAGCTGCGGCTGGTGGTGATGTCGGCCACTCTGGAAACCCGCGCCGTGGCGGGCTACCTGGAGTGCCCGTTGGTCGAGGCCCACGGACGCGCGTACCCGGTCGAAACCCGCTACTTGCCCCGCCCCGCCCAAGAACCCATCTGGAACCAGGCCGCCCGTGCCCTGCGCCTGCTGCTGGAGAGTGGGGCCGAGGGCGAGGTGCTGATCTTCATGCCCGGGGGGTACGAGATCCGCCGCACCATCCAGTCCTGTCAGCAACTGCGCTGGAACGAGGAACTGCTCTTCCTCCCCCTGCACGGCACCCTGCCCCCAGACCAGCAGGATGCGGCCCTGCGCCCGGCGGACCGCCGCAAGGTGATCGTGGCCACCAACGTGGCCGAGACCTCCATCACCATTCCGGGGGTGCGCCATGTCATCGACAGCGGCCTGGCCCGCATCCACCGCCACGACCCACGGCGCGGGATCAACGTGCTGATGGTCGAGGGGATCAGCCGGGCTTCGGCCGACCAGCGGCAGGGCCGGGCCGGGCGCACGGCGCCGGGCACCTGCACCCGGCTGTGGTCCGAGGCCGAGCACCACGCCCGGCCCGCCCATTCCACCCCGGAGATCCAGCGGGTGGATCTGGCCGAGTCCCTGCTGCAACTGAAGGAGATGGGGCTGGATTTTGGCGGGTTGGAGTGGCTGGAGCCGCCTCAGGATTTGGCCCTGGCCCGCGCCCGTCGGCTGCTAGAGGGACTGGGCGCGCTCGACGCGGAGCAGCAGCTTACCCCGCTGGGCCGGCAACTGGCCGCCTTCCCCATGCACCCCCGTCTCTCGCGCCTGCTGGTCGAGGCCCACCGGCGTCAGTGCCTGGGGCGGGCCGTGGTGTGGGCCGCGCTTTTGGGCGAGCGCGACATTTTGACCCAGCCCCTGCGCCCCCAGTACACCCAGAGCGACGAGGCGTACCCCTCGGATCTGGAGGTGCGGGAGCGCGGATTCGAGAAGGCGAAACAGGCCCGTTTCGAGGCGCAGCGGTGCGCGGAGTTGGGGCTCAATGCCCAGGCCGGCCGCGAGGTGGATCAGGTCTGCCGCCAGTACCGCGACCTGTGCCGGCAGGCAAGGCTATCATCCGAGACCCGAGGTCAGACCGAGGAGTTGAGCAAGTGCCTGATCGCCGCCTTCTACGACCAGGTGGCCCTGCGCCGCGACCCCGACAGCCTCAACTGCGCCCTGGCCGGGCAGCGGCGGGTGGAGCTGGACCGGCAGAGCGTGGCGCGGCCCGCCCGGATGCTGGTGGCCGCCGAGGTGCGCGAGGTGGAGACCGGCGGCGGGGTGCGGACCGTGCTCTCCCTGGCCAGTGCCATCGAGCCCGGATGGCTGG
>Ga0194132_10003415_pt1 | contig 28287 bp, 29 predicted proteins | sample TA2KigOf80mmetaG_FD_148612 | JGI IMG/M metagenome (GOLD analysis project Ga0194132, IMG submission 148612) | Freshwater microbial communities from Lake Tanganyika, Tanzania - TA2015054 Kigoma Offshore 80m | ecosystem: Environmental > Aquatic > Freshwater > Lake | place: Tanzania: Lake...
CCCCCGGCCGCGACAAGCTGGATACAAGCTGATTTGCGACCGGATTCCCTGCGATCGCAAACACAATCGGTATGTTCGAGGTCGCTTGTTTCGCGGCAACGATATTTGTCGTTCCGTGGGTCACGATCACATCGACATTGAGACGCACCAGGTCCGCGATCAGGCCGGGCGAGCGCCCGAACTGTCCTTCCGCCCAGCGATATTCGATGACAACGGTGCGGCCCTCGACCCATCCGAGCTCATTCAGCCGTTGCACAAAGGCTGCAGTCCATTCCCGCTGCGCCGACTCGGTGTTCGCGCCCAGGAACCCGATAGTGGGGAGCGGCGCGGACTCGGCCCGCCTGGCCAACGGCCAAACCACCGCACCGCTGAGCAGCGAAAGGAAACCGCGCCGCCTCACTCGACGATCTCGTCGGCTGTTGCCAGCAGGCTGGGTGGAATGCTCAAGCCCAGGGCGGCGGCGGCCCTCTTATTGACGACGAGATCAAATACAGTGGGCTGCTGCACCGGCAGATCCGCCGGTCGAGTGCCCTTCAGGATCTTGTCCACATAGTCGGCCGCGTCACGAAACATCTGCGCCTGGTTGCCGCTGTAGGAGAGCAGGCCGCCAGCCAGGGCGAAGACCCTATTGGGCGATGCCGAGGGAATGCGGCGGACGACCGCGAACTCGGCCGGTATCGTCGCTCCCAGACTGGGCTGTATTACAGCGGCATCGAAGACGGCTGGCTCCGACGCAAACGCGGCCTCGAACCCGCCCGGTCCCTTATAGAACAGTGGCACCGCCGCCACACCAAGTGCTGCCCCGGCCTGCTGGATTTGCTCGAGGAACGGTTTAGAAAACGGGTCGAGGCTGTTGCAGACTGCCGCCACGCGCTTCAGGGCCGGCAGCATCTCGCGCAGGAACTGCACGCATTTCCCACTCGCCTCGGCGGTAGCGGTGGAAATCCCGGTGATGTTGCCGCCCGGTCGCGCCAGATTGGCGATCAAGCCGGTGCCGACAGGGTCGCCGGCGATCATCACGATCGGGATGGCCGAGGTGGCGGATTTCGCGGCCTCGGCGTTCGGCGTTTGCAGGGCGACGATAACGTCGACCTTCTCACGAACAAGTTCCGCCGCAAGCAAGGGCGATCGCTCAACCCGCCCCTCGGATACGCGAATTTCGAGATTGAATGTTCGGCCCTCTACATAACCGAGCGCCAGCAGACGCTCGCGGAAATCCTTGAGGAACGGATCGAGAGTCGTTGTGGGACCGACCAGAACGCCAATGCGCGCGGGCGGGGTCTGAGCGCGCACGCGGACCGGCGAGGCGAGCGTGGCACCGACCGACGCTACGCCGCCGATGAACGACCGCCGTCTCATTCAATCACCTCGTCGGCGCGAGCGAGCAGCTGTGGCGGCACGCTGATGCCCAGCGCCTTCGCGGTCTTGAGATTGATCACCAGCTCGAATTTAGTGGCCTGCTCGGCGGGAATCTCCGCCGGCTTGCCACCCTGAAGAATCTTGATGACGAAATAGGTGCCGCGCCGGAACGAGTCGGTCGCATCGAACCCGTAGGACAAGAGGCCGCCGACTTCCGCGAAATACCGCGGGGCGGTCGCGGCCGGCAGGCGATGCTTCAGGACCAGTTCGGAGACCGCCTGGCCAGGCAGGCTGCCTTGCATAACCAGCGCCTGAGCACCGTCCCTGATTGCCGCGGCGATCGCCGGCTCGAGTTCGTCGATGCCGCCGGCGGTCACCGTGACGATCTCGATGCCGGTATCACCGCCCGCGAGTTTGATTTTTTCCAGAAGCACCGGCATGAAGGGATCGCGGGTGTTGCCGAGGGCCGCCACCTTGCGGATTCCCGGGAACATCTCGGCGAAGATTTCCACGCATTTGCCGTGCGCTTCCGCCGCCAGCAGGGACACGCCGGTGATGTTGCCGCCCGGGCGCGCCAGGCTGGCGATGATCCCCGTCTCGACGGGGTTGGCGGCGATGGCGACGATGGGAATTTCGCGGGTCGCCTGCTGCGCGGCGCGCGCGCAGGGCGTGTAGAGCGCGACGAGGACGTCGACCTTCGCCGCCACAAGCTCGGCGGCGAGTTGCGGCAGCAGCTCGAGCCGGCCCTGGGCCGAGCGGATATCGAGCTGAAGGTTGCGTCCCTCGACGTAACCGGCCTTGGCCAGGCCATCGCGCAGTTCCCTGCCGAAAGCTTCCGCGTCGGCATTGCCCAGGATCAGCGCGCCTACCCGCCGCGTTCCCTGCGCCTGCGCGCCGGCAATGCGCGGCAACGAGGAGAGGCAGAGCCCGGCGATGAACATACGTTTGCTGAGTCTCGCATCGGACATCGTACATTCCCCCTGACGGTCATTCCCTCGATATGCAGCTCCAGCGCCTCGGCCGCCATGTCGGCGGCCTCCTGCAGCGTGCTTCCCGCAGTGACGCAGCCCGGAAAATCGGGAAACGACACGCCGAAGTCGTTCTTCCTCTCCTTGTGGATCAGGGCGATGTAGGCACGCGCCATCGGCGTCCCTATGCCCGCTTCCGGCGGGACCGTCCGGCGGGGTGGTACGAGGCAGCAGCCTCCGAGAATGACCGCAGCCGCGTCGGCTTCCTCCCGGGAAACTCGACCACAAGGTTGAGACGTCCGCCCAGCGCGCCGATGTAGTCCTGCAGCGTCGACAGGAGCAGATCGCTCTGCCGCTCGATACGCGAGACGACCGGCTGGCTCACGCCCAGGGCGTCCGCCAGGCGCTCCTGCGACACCGAAGCGGCGCCGCGCAGCGCCGCCAGCGAATCCAACTCGGCGATGATCGCCCGGGCCTTCCTCTCGATGCTCCGCCGCCTTCCGGCCGGCAGTTCCTTCATCTTCTGGGTCAGTGTCTTCATGGGTCATCCCGTTCCGCTTCACGGCCGGCGCTTCCGGCCCATCCTGTCTTTGCCCGATCCCGGCCGCTTCGCCAGCCCTTCCAGATGGCTGGCGCAACGCCGGTCCGCAATCCGTATCAGACCGGCGTAGAAACGCCGCTGGTTCGCCCCCTTCTTGTCCCCGGCAACCAGCAGAACGGCCCTGCGTTCGGGATCGAAAACGAAGGCGAGCCGCCAGATACCGTTCTCCGCCCCGAAGCGCAGCTCCTTCATGTTCGGAAAGACGGAGCCCTTCAGGGTATCGACATACGAGCGGCCCATGACGGGTCCGCGCGCCGCAAGGGCCCGGACGTGGGCCAGCAGATCGTCCTGAACCGCCCTGTCTAGCGCGTCAAACTCCGGCTCGAACTCCGGGTGAAAGACGACAGCCCATGTCACTGGAGACATATAGCATATATGCTATAGATTTCAAGGCCGGCGTTGTTGTTTTCGCTGGACCCCGGTCTGCGCCGGGGTGACGGCCTTATTCTCTGGACCCCGGATCATCGCCCGCTAAGCAACGACGCTGCGCGTCGCGCGAAGCGGGCTCGTCCGGGGTGACGACGGCCTAAGCCGTCGTCACTTGGGCGCGTTCTTCACCTCGTTGTCCCAGCGGGAGAGCAGCCGGCGGCGCGTCTCCGACGAGCCGTACTTCGCGAAGTCGTAGTCGATGAACTTGATCTTGGAGAAATCCGGCGCCTCGGCCAGCGGTGCCACGCTCCTGTTCGCCGGCACCTGGTAGCTCGTCTTCGTGCTCGGCCCGACGCTCTGCGCCTCCCGGGTCAGCGCCCAGTCGTACCAGGCCTGCGCCTCCCTGGGATTGCGCGCCCCCTTGACCATCGACATCGAGCCGACCTCGTAGCCCGTGCCCTCGCAGGGGGCGACGATGACGATGGGCGCGCCCTGCAGCACGTAGGGCACCACGTCGTGCATGAAGTTGATGGCCATGGTGGTCTCGCCCAGGCTCAGCGCCTTGGCCGGGGCGGCGCCCGACCTGGTGTACTGGTTGACGTTGCGGTGCAGGGATTTCATGAAGTCGAAGCCCTTGTCCTCGCCCATCAGCTGCACGAGCGTGGCCAGCACGTTGTAGGCCGTGCCCGAGGCGTTGGGGTCGGAGGTCTGCACCTCGTCGCGCAGCTTCGGGTCGATCAGGTCGGCCCAGCATTTGGGGGCGGCGATCTTCTTCTCGGCGGTCAGCTTCGTGTTGTAGGAGAAGCCCATGGCGCCGGCGAAGACGCCGACCGCGCGCTTCCTCGACAGCTCCCACTGCTTCACCGCCCAGGGATGCAGCTCGCCCATGTTGGGCGAGGTGTATTCCTGGGTCAGCCCCTCCTCCGCCGCCTGCATGTGCGGGTCCCCGGATCCGCCCCACCAGATATCGGCGCGCGGATTGCTCGCTTCGGCCTTCAAGGTGGCGTAGATCTCGCCCGAGCTCTTGCGCAGCATGGCGACCTTGATGCCGCTCTGCCGCTCGAAGGCCGCAGTCATGGTGCGGCACCAATCCTCGGTGTTGCCGCAGTAGAGGACGAGGTTGCCGCCAGTCTGGGCGATAGCCTGAGGGCCCGGCAGAAGCAGGGCGGCAAGCGCGCTGGCGGCGAGCAGCGTCGATCGGATCATGGCGTGTCCCCTGGCGTTAATTCTTTGGCTGAGGGAAAGATTGGACCGGAACCATTGCGGCGGCAAGAGAACACACCGCTGTCATCGCGGACCGGCGGGCGGAGAGGGCCATCTCAGTATCGCCCCACCCGCTTCAGCAGGTCCCCCGCCACACGCTGCAACACCGGCTCCCAGGCACGGTCTTCTCCCTGCCGGTAGAGCTTCGCCGCCCGGTACCAGGGAGAGTCATCGCGGCCGAGCATCCAGCGCCAGTCCGGAATCCGGGCGAGCACCAGCCAGGTCGGGATGCCGAGGGCGGCCGTCAGGTGCGGCACGCTGGTGCAGGTGCTGACCACCACGTCCATGCAGCTGGCCAGTGCTGCCGTCTCGGCAAAGTCGGTCAGAAGCCCGCCGAAGAAACGGACCTCGCCATGTCTCTGGAAATCGCCGATGTCACTGGCCTTGATCTCCTTCTGCAAACAGACCACGTCGAATGTCCCCGGCGGGATGGCCTCGATGAAACGCCGGAACTCCATGCTGCGGTTGGCGTCATTCTCGAACTTCGACGTGCTGCTCCAGACGACGCCGATGCGCGGCTTGATCTGGGGACCCAGCCTCTCGCGCCAGGCCTCGACCTTATCCGCTTCGGGCTTGAGATAGGCATCGGGCGTGGGAATCGTGTCGAGCCGCGTCCCAAAGGCCAGCGGCAGGGAGAGCAACGGGCAGTAGCAATCGAAAGCCGGCAGCCTCTCGCCCTTGTCGACTAGCTCGCTGACTCCCTCGAGCTCCCCGAGCAATCTCAGGAGCGGCCTGGGCACAGCGAGCAGGACCCGCGCCCCGCGCCCGTGCACCAGCGGGGCGTAGCGGCAGAACTGGATGCTGTCGCCCAGCCCCTGCTCGGCCTGCAGCAGGATCGTCTTGCCGGCCAACGGCTCGATACCCAGCCAGAGAGGCTGGGCGAAACCGCGCTTGAACTTTCTCGTCTCCCCGGACTCCCAGCGCCACTCGTAGAGCGGCAGGCCGCGCTCGAAATCGCCCTGGAGCAGCAGGGCGAAAGCCTTGTTCCAGTGGCTGTCGGCGTGGCCCGGTTCGAGGGCGATGGCTCTGTCGTAGCTGGCGACTGCCTCGTCCAGACGCCCCAGATCCTTGAGCGCATTGCCCCGGTTGGTGTGGATGTCGGCATCGGGCCGCAGCGCCAGCGCCGTATCGAAGCTGGCCAGCGCCTCGTCCAGCCGCTTGAGCAGACGCAATGCGTTGCCGCGGTTGTTGTGGGCCTCGACGTAGCCGGGACGCAGCGCCAGTGCCCGGTCGTAGCTGGCCAGCGCCTCCTCCGGCCGCCCGAGCTCCCTGAGCGCGTTGCCGCGGTTGTACCAGGAAGTCGCGTCGTCTGGCCGGAGCGCCAGCGCCCGGTCGTAGCAGGTCAACGCCTCGTCCGGACGGCCGAGCTCACTCAGCGCCGCGCCGCGGTTGTTGTGCGTCTCGGGGCGGTCGGGGGCGAGCGCCAGCGCCCTATCGTAGCTGGAAAGCGCCTCCTCCGGGCGTTGAAGGTTCTTCAGCAGGATGCCATGGCTGTTCCAAGCCTCGGCGTCATCGGCGCGCAGCGACAGGGCGCGCTCATAGCTGGTCAGCGCCTCGGCCGGCCGCTTCAGCAGGGTGAGCACGCGGCCGCGGTTCTTGTGCGCCTCGGCGAAGCCGGGATTGAGCGAGAGCGCACGGTCATAGCCGGCCAACGCCTCGGCAAAGCGTTGCAGCCCTTGCAGTGTGACGCCGCGGTTGTTGTGCGCCTCGGCGTCGTCGGACCTTAGCGCCAGCGCCCGGTCGTAGCTGGAAAGTGCCTCGTCCAAGCGCCCGAGCGACTGCAGGGCGTTGCCGCGGTTGAAACAGGCCGCGGCGGAATGGGGATTGACGCGCAGCGCCTCGCCGATGAGCTGGACGCTCTTCTCCGCCTCGCCGCTCTGCAGCGCAATGACGCCGAGGAAATGCAGGCTGTCGAACTGCCGCGGCTGCTCCGCCAGAATCCGCTCGTAGAGGGCGCGCGCCTCAGCCAGGCGACCCGACTGATGGAGTGCCACGGCCTGCTGAAGCAGGGAGCGGATCGCCTGAGACAACGGAGCGCGCGCCTTCGACTCGTTCATCGGCCGCTGGAGCCGGGAGGCGCGGATGGTAGCAGATCGCGCGGAACAAAGGCGTGCCCTTGCCCGCGCGGGGCAAGGCCCCGCTCAGCGCCCCATCGCTTCTTTCACGAACGCCTCGAACTCCGGCTTCCAGGCCTGCGGCTGGCCGGTGAAGCTCGGGTGGCCGTCCTCCTTGTAGGGCGGCAGCTGCACGTAGCGCCCCTGGCCGCCCGCCTTGAGGAAGGCGGAGAACCACTCGCGCGGCTTGTCCTGACCCCAGTAGCGGTCGTTCTCGCTGTAGACCCAAAGCGTGGGGATGCGCGCCGTGGCGCCGTAGGCCGCGAACATCCGGGTCAGCCGGTCGTGGTGGCAGGGCTGCCCGGGATGGCTCATCGGCCTGCCACCTCCGCCGCCGGCGAAATTGACCGCTGCGAGAACGCCGGGCACGCCGCGTGCGGCGAGCGTAATCGCCGTCGTGCCGCCGAAGGACTGGCCGAGGACGATGCCGCGCTGCGCGTCGACATAGGGCTGCGCCTTGGCATGGGCGATGACGGCGAGGCTCTGCTGCGCCGCCGCCTCGTAGCCCGGTGGGTAGTTCTTGGCGTCGCAGGCGCCGGTATCCTCGGTGTCCGGCCCGCCCGATGCCCCGTAGCCGATGCGCACGGGCAGGAAGACGGCGAAGCCACGCGAGACGAAATAGCGCGCGTTGGCCGCGTAAGGACCGGTGCGGGTGGCGGCGCGGTCGCCGGCACTGGCCGAGCGGCCGTGGTTGAGGATCATGAAGGGCTGCTTCGCCCTCCAGGCATCGTCGCGGTAGATCGTCACCTGGATCTTCTGGCTTATCGTGGCGCCGTCGCGGCCGTCGATCGCCTCGACCGGCAGGCCGATGGTCTCCTCGATGGTCTTGGATTGCGCGGGGCCGGCGGCCAGCAGCAGCGCCACCGCGCTGACCATGCCCGCGGTCCGGTATCCTGACATGCCGATGAGCCTAGCGCTGCCGGGGCGGACGCGCCATCCGTGCCGATCCCGCCTAGCGCACCTGGCGCACGAAGGCGTCGAAACTGTCGAAGGGGTCGAACCACAGGCCCGGCTCTTCGCGTTCAGCCAGTCCAGCGGCGCGGTGCTGGGTGTTGCAGGCGGGCGCGTAGGCGCCGATCAGCGCCCGCTCGAGCGCCCGGCGCTCGCTTGCTGTGCCGCTGAACGGCATGGCGTAGATGTGGCGCGCGCCAAGACGCCTCGCCTCGGGCCAGATCTCATGCCCGGGCAGGCGCAAGGCAAAGCTCGTCGTCTCGCCGATATAGAGCACGCGCGCCGGCCAGGCGGCGAAAGCATAAAGGCCGGCCACGGCGTTCCATCTCAAGCCGGGCAGGCAGCGGCGAAACTCGTAGGTGGCGGGACCGAGCCCGAGATGCAGGAACAGGGTCGGGCGGCGGCGAGGCATGCGGCTCAGCCCGCGGACTTCGCCTTCTTCGCCGCCTTCTTGGGTGCTGGCGGCGGCAGCGCGGCGTCGCGGGCCAGCCGCGCCGCCCTCAGCTTCGCCGTGCGGTCGTCCAGCTTGTGGCGCTGCTGGTCGAGGATCTGCTTCCACTCCGGCTTCTTCTCGTCGGCGGCCATGACCCTAACCTTTCCCTGGTGAGCCCTACCCTACCACGGCGGTGCCGGAGGCGGCGGTCCGTCTTGCCGCAGCGGCCGGGTCCGGCGCCCGCCGTCGTCCACCCCCTCGCCGAAGGCGAAATTATACATTGTGTCCAAAAAGCGGCGGGCGCCGCCCCAAAATGCAAGTCATTGATTTTACACAAACAATTATGTGCCGTTTGGCTCCGACGATGTCCAGAATGTCTATTATGTTTTTCACTTAGGCGAGATCCTTCCGGTACTGCAGGAAGCCGGAGCGCGTGGCGACGCGGTCGTAGAGAAGCATGGCGGTGGCGTTGCTCTCATGCGTCATCCAGTAGACGCGTGGCGCTCCCGCCTCGCGGGCACGCTCATAGACTGCCTCGATCAGCGCGCGGCCGATTCCCTGTCCTCTTGCCGCGCTGGCGGTGAACAGATCCTGCAGGTAGCAGGTCGGGCCGATCATGGTGGTGTTGCGGTGAAAGAGGTAATGCGTCAGGCCGAGCAGCTTTCCGCCACTCTCGGCGACGAGACAGTGCATCGGCTCGTAATGGTCGAAGAAGCGCTGCCAGGTGATCTTTGTGATCTCAAGGGGAAGCGTGCGCTTGTAGAAGCTGTTGTAGCCCTCCCACAGCTTCAACCAGCTTTCGTAGTCGTCTTGTTGCGCGGGGCGGATGATGACATCGACCATCGCTCAGCCCTTGAGGCAGCCGCGCAGGAAGTCGGAGCGCTGGGTCGCGGCCTGGGCGAGCAGGTTCATGTCACCGCCGGCCAGCACCATGCGCATGCCCATGCCGATATAGCGCTTCATCAGCTCCTCGGCGGCCACGCCGCCCATGCCGGCATGCTTGCCGTGCTTCCTGCAGGCGGCAATGACCTTCTCATAAGCGGCGACGATGCGCAGGTTGCCGACATCGCCGGGGATGCCCATGGTCATAGCGAGATCGTTGGTGCCGATGAGCAGCACGTCCACACCGGGCACCGAGGCGATGGCGTCGGCATTCTCCACCGCCTGCGGCGTCTCGATCATCACCGTGATCAGGGTGGCGGCATTGAGCTGCGCCGTCACCTCGCCGGTCTTCACCGGCTTGAAGCCGGCGGCGGGAAACGGCGTCGCCACCGAACGGTGGCCGGCGGGCGGATAGCGGAAGCGGGTGACGCACTCGCGCGCCTCGACATGGGTGTCGACGTGCGGCATGACCACGCCCAGCGCCCCACCGTCGAGCAGGCGCGTCGCCATGCCGTACTGGCCCTCGGGCACGCGCACCAGCGGCGCAATACCGGCATCGAGTGCCGCCACGGCGATCTGTGCTGCCATGTCGATGCCCATGGTGTTGTGCTCGAGATCGATGAACAGCCAATCGTAGCCGCAGTCGCGGGCCAGCCGTGCGATGTCGACGCTGCGTGCCAGGCGCAGGCCGATGCCGATCGCCAGTTCGCCCTTGTCGAGCCTCTCGCGCGTCACGTTGCGGATGGTCATCGGGTGCTCCTCCCTTGTCAGCCCACCTTAGCGGCCCCGCCGCACGCCGGCCATGCCTTCGAGCACGGCGCAGACCGCTGCCGTGTCGTGCTCGCCATGCCCCTGCTGCCACGCCGCAGCATAGATCGGCAGGGTCGCCTCCATCATCGGGATCGGGCAGCCGACGGCTTTCGCGTACTCGCCGATGATCTTGAGATCCTTGTGCCAGGTCGAGACGCGCATGGTCGGCTCGGCCCAGCGCCCTTCCGCCATCACCGGCCCACGCACCTCCAGCATGCGCGAACCACCAGCCCCCGGCGGCACGACCTTGAGGATCGCCCTGGGGTCGAGCCCGGCCTTCATGCCCAGGACCAGCGCCTCGGCCGCGGCGACGTTGTGGATGGCGACCAGCAGATTGGCCACGTATTTCATCTTGCTGCCGTTGCCGAAGACACCGAGGTCGTGCGCCTCGCGGGCAAAGCCGAGGAAGACCGGCATCAGAGTGGCGATCGAAGCGCTGTCACCGCTGGTGTAGACCGAGAGATCCTTGACCTTCGCCTGGGCGCCCGTACCGCTCAGCGGGCAGTCAAGCAGCACATGGCCGGCGGCGTGTAGCGTGTCGTGCGCCCGCTGCTTGCCTTCGATGGTGAACGTGCTGAGCTCGGCGACGATGCGCTTGGGCAGTTTCGCGGCGACGAGCGCGGTGACGGTCTCATCGAGCGCCTCCTCCGTGGGCAGGCTGGTGAGCAGGATCTCCGCCTCCTTCGCCACGCCGGCCGTGTCGGGAAGCAGCCGGGCGCCCGCCGCCTCAGCCTCACGCCGCCGCCCGGTGTCGACGTCGTGGCCGATCACCGTGAAGCCGGCTCTCACCAGGTTGGCGGCGATCGCCCCACCCATGATGCCGAGGCCGATGATGCCGATGGTCTTGTCTCTCATATGCGTCTGCCTTTGCCCCTGGTTACGGCCATGATAGTAATCGCGGGATAAACAAGAGCACAGGGGACCGGGGTTTCATGTCCAGCGTCACGCTTGCCCAGGCCGCGACCATCGTCGATGCGGCGCTGAAGAAAGGCCGCGACACGTCGTGCGCGCCGCTCACCGTTGCGGTGCTCGACGCTGGCGGCCATCTGGTCTGCTTCAAGCGCGAGGACAAGTCCGGGATCCTGCGTTTCGACATCGCCTACGGCAAGGCGTGGGGCGCCCTGGGGATGGGCTTCGGCAGCCGCGAGCTCGGCAACCGCGCTGCCAAGGCGCCGATGTTCTGGACAGCACTTGCCGCCGCGTCGCACGGGCGCGTCGTACCGGCGGCCGGCGGCGTGCTGATCCGCAACGCCGCCGGCGACCTCATCGGCGCGGTCGGCATCTCTGGCGACGTCTCGGACAAGGACGAGGTCTGCGCCATTGCCGGCATCGAGGCTGCGAACCTCAAAGCCGATCCCGGAGCGGCGGCATGACGTCCGTACCGCGCGCCAACAGGCGTGCCAAGCCGCATGCACGCGCCAGCACAGCACGCAGCCGCAACCCGGCGAAGATCTCAACCCGCCAGCGGCTGAAACCCGCCGACCGTGAGAAGATGATCGTCGCCGGGGCCGTGCATTTCTTCGCCGAGGTCGGCTTCGAGGGACAGACCCGCGAGCTCGCCCGCCGCCTGGGCATCACCCAGCCGCTGCTCTACCGCTACTTCCCCTCGAAGCAGGCGCTGATCGAGCGAGTCTACAGCGAGTTCTTCGTCAACCGCCTCGACGCCCGCGACGAGGCGGCGCTGGTCGATCACTCCGCCCCCTTGCGCGAGCGCCTGACGCGCTTTTACCTCGCCTATGCGCGGCGCACCGTGACCTACGAGTGGGTGCGCATCTACATGTTCTCCGGTCTCAAGGGGGTCGGACTCAACACGCGCTACCAGAAACTGCTGCGCCAGCGCGTTTTCACCCCGGTAATCCGCGAGATCCGCCACGACCGCGGCCTGCCCATGCCGCCCGCCACGCCGCTGACCGAGGCCGAGTTCGAGCATGTCTGGGACCTGCACGCCAGTATCTTCTATCTCGGCGTGCGGCGCTGGATCTACGGCATGGAGTGGCCGGAGGAACTCGAGACGGCGGTGAGCCGCCGCGTCGCCGCCTTCCTCGATGGCGTGCCGCATGTCATCGAAACCCTTCTGCTCAGCGATAAGAAGGGACCCACCGTCACCTGAGGCGTGGGACGGCTTGTGCTTGACCTGCCCGCGCCCGCGGGCAATGATCGTCCGATAAATTAGTCGAAGCAGTCTAGAAAACGGCACTGGGGAAAACGCCAGCATGCTCAACGCGGCAGTCATCGGCCTCGGCTGGTGGGGCAAGGAAATCGTCCGCTCAGTCCAGGGAAAATCGAAACGGCTGCGTTTCACCCGCGGCGTCTCCAAGGAGCCCGATACGGTCAAGGCCTTCGCCGCCGAGCACGGCTTCGCGCTCTCGACCGAGTACGAGGACGCGATCCGCGACCCGAAGATCGACGCCGTGGTGCTGGCCACGCCTCATTCGCTTCATCTGCCGCAGATCCAGGCGGCAGCCGCGGCAGGCAAACAGGTATTCTGCGAGAAGCCGCTGGCCCTCTCCAAGGCAAACGCCGAGCGCGCCGTCGAGGCTTGCGCCACGGCGAAGAAGGTGCTCGGCGTTGGGCACAATCGCCGCTTCTGGCAGCCGATGGTGGAGATCAAGCGCCTGCTCGATACGGGTGCCCTGGGCACCGTCATGCAGGTCGAGGGCAATTACAGCACCGACTGGCTCAAGGACGTGCGGCCCGGCGATTCCTGGCGCGGCTCTCCCGACGAGGCGCCGGCCGGCGGCATGACCGGCATGGGCATCCACATCGTCGATTCCTACATCAACATGTTCGGGCCGGTCGCCGAGGTGCATGCCGCGGTGGCGAAGCGCCTGCTGCCCAACCCGACCGGCGACACGGTGAGCGTGCTGCTCAAGTTCAAGAGCGGCCTGATCGGCACCCTGGCCACCACCATGGTGACGCCGTATCTCTGGCGCTACCACGTGCTAGGCAGCCACGGCTGGGCCGAGGCGCGCAGCGAGTTCCATCTGGTCACGCGCAAACGCGGCATGGAGACTCAGCATACCGAGTACCCGCCGCTCGATTCGGTGCTGGCCGAGTTCGAGGCCTGGCTCGACGCGATCGAGGGTAAGACGACCTATCTATTTACCGCCGAGCAGATCGTGCAGACAGCGGCCACGCTCGAGGCTATCTTCCGCTCGGCCGACAGCGGCAAGCCCGTGGCGGTCGGCTAGAGGCGGCTATTCCGCCGCTTTCTCGCCGCCCAGCGCGGCGTTGACGGCCGGCATCACCTTCTCCGCCATCAGCTCCATCGAGCGCTTGGCCAGGCGCGCATCGACCCAGTCGTGCCCGGGATAGAGCAGCGTGCCGAAATCCCCGACTTTGTCGCGAAATTTGAGGATCTGGTCGACTACCGAATTCACCGTGCCGCAGAGCACCAGGGAGTCGGTGACGTAGTCGAGAGTCACGGCGGCGTCTGGCATGGCGCGATCCTGCTTGAACAGCTCCGGCCGGCCGTTGGCAATCAGCTTGGTCATCAGCTGCTTGTAATAGAAGCGGTAGGGGGAGTTTTCACCCTTGGCGTATTCCTTGGCAGTCTTGTCGTCGTCTGCCACGAAGATCGAGCGAGCGACGCGCCAATCGCTGCTCTTGGCGGTCTGCTTCGCGTTCTCACGGCCCTGCTTGTACATCGGCCAGTGCGAGGCGACCCAGGGCGGCTGCAGGAAGTTGGCGGAGATCGGCAGCCAGCCGCGCTCGGCGGCCGCGACGACGCCCTTGGAGAACGGCGCCACCACGGTGACGAAGATCGGTGGGTGCGGTCGCTGGTAGGGTTTGACGATCGAGCCCTGGCCGATGTCCTTCATCGTCGTCTTCTGGGTGGAGAAGTTCCAGAACTTACCCGTACGGTTGTAAGGCGCCTCGCCCGCCCAGATGGCGAGAATGTGGTCGATCGCCTCGACAAACATCGCCGTGCGGTCATTGCCGAGATTGCCGAAAATCTCCGCATCCGACAGCAAGCCGCCGGGCGAGATGCCGAAATAGAAGCGGCCCTCGAGCATGTTGTCGACCATGGAGACCTGGGCCGCGACGGCCGCCGGGTGGTTGTTGGGCAGGTTGACCGTCCCAGTACCCAGCTTGATCTGCTTGGTGTCGTGGATCAGCGAGGCGATGAAGGTCAGGCAGCAAGTAATGGTCTCGGCGAGGTCGGTGACATGCTCGCCGACAAAGGCCTCGGTGTAGCCGAGTTTGTCCGCGAGGATGATCGCCTCGCGGTCCTCTTTCAGAGTCTCGACATAGTTCCGCGACGGCGGGTGCAGCGGCATGGTGAAGTAGCCGAGCTTCATCGCGAACCTCCCCGGGCCTTATTGTTCAAACGATAAATAATATCTCAGACCGGCCGGCCAAGCAACCCGGCCGCGCCGACTATTTCGCGGCCTTCTTGGCCGCCTTGTACCAGTCGAGGATCTGCTCCCCGGTCCATAGCACGGCGCCTTCCTGGCCCTTCACGTAGTCGAGCAGCTGCTCGAAATACTTGATCCGGTGCGGCACGCCGGTGAGATAGGGGTGGACGCTGATCGCCATCACCCGGGTGATCGTTTCCCCCTCCTGGCGCAAACGGTCGAAATGCTCAATGCCGCGCTTCAGCAGGGCATCCGAGGGATGGTGCTGCAGCGCCATGATCGGGATGTCGTTGGTCTCGACCGTGTAAGGCACCGAGACGACCGGCCCGGCTTTGGTGGCGATCTCCACCGGCTGGTCGTCGAGCACCCAGTCGGCGACGTACTCGATCCCCTCCTCCGCCAGGATGTCGATCGTCTCGTAGGTCTCGGTCAGGCCGGGGCTCTCCCAACCACGCGGCTTCTTGCCGGTGAACTTCTGGATCGCCTGCAGGGTCTGGCGGATGGCGGCGCGCTGGTCCTCGAGCTTGTGCATCGGCCCCTGCACGTAGCCGTGACCCATGAACTCCCAGCCCGAGTCCAGCGCGGCCTTGGCCACGCGCGGATAGCTCTCGCAGACGATGCCGTTGACCGCCATGGTCGGCACGATGCCGCGCCGGGTCAGCGCCTCATGGATACGCCAGAAGCCGACACGCATGCCGTATTCGTGCCAGGCCCAGTTGGGCAGGTCGGGCAGCAGCGGCTGGCCCATGGGCGGCGAAAGCACGGTGCGCGGCATCGGCCGCTCGATGCTCCAATCCTCGACATTGACGATCACCCAGACGGCCACACGCCCCTTGCCCGGCAGCCGGAGCGGCGGGCGATCGACGATCGCCGAATAGGGAACGCGCTCGCGCGGCAGGGTCATGCGCCGATCCGCAGCAGCCGGGCCGCCGTCTCTCCGAGGATCTGACCGCGCTCGGCCGCCGACAGTTCGGTCAACCGGTCGACCACGTCGACCGGCCGCTCGTGGCCCATGTCGAAGCAGTAGTCGCTGCCCAGCATGACGCGGTCGGCACCGACCAGACGCACCAAGTTCATCATGATGCGGTCGTTATGGCCGATCGTGTCGTAGGTGAAACGTTTGAGATAGGCGCTGGGCGGCTGTTTCATGTGCTTGAGCTCGGGCCGCACCTTGGTCCCGTGATCGAGGCGGCCGATCAGCCCGGGGAAGGTGCCGCCGGCATGCGGCAGCAGGATCTCCAGCTTCGGAAAGGCGTCCAGCACGCCGCCGAACACCAGATGCGCTGCCGCCACCCCGGTATCGTAGGGGTTGCCCAGCAGGTTGCGCAGATAGAAGCGCTTGGTGCGGTCGGAACCGATGGTGTCGACCGGATGCAGGAAGACTGGCCAGCCCAGAGCCTCACACTTGGCGTAGATCGGCCAGAAGCTCTTGTCGTCGAGCTCGGTGCCGTTGACGTTGGTGGCGACGTAGATGCCGCGCATGCCCGGCAGCTTCGCGGCCCGCTCCAGCTCATTGAGCGCCAAATCGGGAGCCTGCATCGGCAGCATGGTCATGCCGACAAAGCGGCCGGGATGCTTGCGGTGCGCCGCCGAGGCCGAATCGTTGTAGGCCTGCGACAGGGCCAGGCCGAAAGCCGGCGGCGCCCAGTAGACCATCGGGGAGGTGAGCGACAGGGCATGGACGTCGACCCCCGCCCGGTCCATGGCCGCCAGCCGAAGGTCGAGCTCGATCATCGGTGGATCGAAGACCTGGCGCATCTTCTCGGTCACATAGACCGTCTGGCCCTTGTCGTTACGCTCCAGCCTGGCGCCGTTGGCGACACCGTCCTTCTCAATCAGCCGCACGTAGTCGGCAGGAAACCAATGGGCGTGGGTGTCGATAACCTGACTCTTGGCCATTCAAATTTTCTCGCGGGTTGGGAAGTCGAAGGGGGTCAGCTCTGCTCCTGAAAGGCCCGCTCGCGCGTCGAACGCAGGCGCGGGGCCGCCAGGAAGACGATCAGGATCGCCGTCAGGATGAGGAAGCTCAGGCTGATCGGCCGGGCGATGAAAGTCTCGAAATTGCCTTTGGAGATGAGCAGTGCCCGCCGCATGTTCTCCTCGATCAGCGGCCCGAGGATGAGGCCGAGCAGCAGGGGTGCGGGCTCGCATTCCAGCTTGTGGAAGATGTAGCCGATGAGCCCGAAGAGGCAGGCGAGCATGACGTCGAGCGCGCTGCTGTTGATGCTGTACACGCCGATGCAGCAAATCAGGATGATGCCGGGATAGAGGAAGCGGTACGGTACGGTAAGGAACTTGGCCCAGATGCCGACCAGCGGCAGGTTGAGGATCACCAGCATCAGGTTGCCCAGCCACATGCTGGCGATCAGGCCCCAGAAGAGATCCGGCTTGTTGGTCATCAGCTGCGGCCCGGCGTGCAGGCCTTGCATCATCAGAGCGCCGATCATCAGCGCCATGACGGCGTTCGACGGCAGGCCGAGGGTGAGCATGGGAATGAACGAGGTCTGTGCCGCAGCGTTGTTGGCGGATTCCGGGCCGGCGACGCCCTCGATGGCGCCGTTGCCGAAGCGGCTTGGGTCCTTGGCAACCTTCTTCTCGATCGAGTAGGCGGAGAAGGCGGCGAGAATCGGCCCGCCGCCCGGCAGAATGCCGAGGGCCGAGCCCAGGGTCATGCCACGGATCGAGGGCGGGATTATGGCGCGCAGATCGCTGAGCTTTGGCCACAGGCCGGAGAAATCCTTGACCGAGGTCCGCGCCGCCTCCCCGCGGCTCAGATTGGCGATGGTCTCGCCGATGCCGAACAGGCCCATGGCGACGACCGCGAACTCGATACCGTCGCCGAACTGCGGGATACCGAAGGTGAAGCGCGGCACGCTGCTGTTGACGTCGATGCCGATCGTACCCAGCAGAATGCCGATCAGGATCATGCCGATGGCCTTGACCACCGAGCCGCGCGCCAGGATCACAGCGCCGACCAGGCCGAAGACCATCAGCGAGAAATAGTCGGCGGGACCGAACTCCAGCGCCACCTCGGCAAGCTGCGGCGCTGCCGCCGCGATCACCAGCGTGGCGAAGGTGCCGGCCATGAAGGAGGCCAGCGCCGCCGTGGCCAGGGCCAGCCCCGCCTTGCCCTGCCGCGCCATCTGATAGCCGTCGATGCAGGTGACCACCGACGAGGACTCGCCCGGCAGATTCACCAAGATCGCCGTGGTCGAGCCGCCGTACTGGGCGCCGTAGTAGATACCGGCGAGCATGATCATCGCCTGCTGCGGCTCGAGCGCGAAGGTGATGGGCAGCAGGATCGAGATAGTCGCCACGGGTCCGAGGCCCGGCAGGACGCCGATCAGCGTGCCGAGTAGCGTGCCGACGAAGCCATAGAGAAGGTTGATCGGCAGGAGGGCCACCGAAAAGCCGAAGATGATGCGGTCGAAGAGCTCCATGTCAGCCGATCACCAGACGACCAGGCGCAGCGGCATGCCCAGCGCGTACCAGAAAATCGCCGCGGTGAACGCGGTCAGGCCAGCCGCCAGGGCTGCCGTCTCGGCCAGGCGGACATCGCGCTCGGCAAAACGCGTCAGCGCCACAAGCGCGAAGCTGGCGACAAGAAAACCCACGCGCTCGATCAGCAGCCCGAACGCCAGAGTGCCGAACAGGATCAGAAGCATCGGGCGGAGATTGATGCCGCTGACCTCCGCGCTTGTCTCGCGGATCACCGAGCGCGCCACAAGGACGACCCCCAGCAGAGAGAGGCCGGAGCTCGCCACCAGCGGGAAATATCCCGGGCCCATGCGCGCCGTCGTGCCGAGCGGATAACGAGAGCCGTACACGATGACAAAGATGCCGAACGCCAGAAACAGCAGGCCGGTGAACAGATCCGTCGTCAGCCGAACCTTCATTCCCATCCCCTGCCCCGGCGCGACTCACGGCGCCGATTGGCTCGCCGCTTCATTCCGGTTCGTTAATTCGAAGGGCGCCGCGATGGGTACCCCACCACGACGCCCCGTTTCGGTCAATGCGACTTCGGATCAATCCGGCGTGGCGCCGACGTCCTTGATGACCTGCGACCACTTCTTCGCGTCGGCCTCCAGGAACGTTTTGAACTCCTCCGGCGTCCGATTGGTTACCGGGATCGTGCCGGAATCGAGGAAGCGCTTGCGCACGTTCTCGTCCGACATGGCTTTGACGGCAGCGGCGTGGATCTTGTCGATGATCGGCCGCGGCGTGCCCTTGGGCACCAGCAGCCCCTGCCATGAGGCGCTGACGTTGTCCGGGAACCCCTGCTCGACCAGGGTCGGGGCCTCGGGCAGGGCCTGCACCCGATCGCGGGTCGTGACACCCAGGGCCTTCAGCCGGCCACCCTTCACATGGTTGATGGCGGACGAGATGGTGGTGAACATGACCTCGACATGGCCGCCGATGATGTCTGCCACGGCCGGGCCGGCACCGCCCTTATAGGGAATGTGCGTCATATCCATACCGTTGGCCTTGCGGAACAGCTCCATCTCCAGCCGGTTGAGGCTGCCGCTGCCCGGCGAGGCGAAGTTCACCTTGCCCGGGTTGGCCTTGGCGTAGGCGACGAACTCTTTGGCGTTGTTGGGTGGAAATTTCGGATTGGCGATCAGGATGCCGGGCGTGTCGGCGACAATGGTCACCGGGATGAAGTCGCGTTCCGGCTTCACAGTCAGATCGGAATAGAGATAGGGGTTGATCGACACGGTGCCGACATTGCCGAGGAACAGCGTATAGCCGTCCGGAGCGCCGCGCGCCGCCACGTCCATGCCGACATTGCCCGCCGCTCCGGCCCGGTTCTCGATGACGATCTGCTTGCCCAGGGCCTCGCTCATGCCCGGCTGGATCAGGCGCGCGGCGAAGTCAGAGGCGCCGCCCGGCGCGAAGGGCACGACCATGCGGATGGTCTGCGACGGATAAGCGGACGGGTCTTCGCGGACCTGGGCCGCCGCCGGTGCCGCGAGAATGCCCAATGCCGCTCCACCCAGCAGCAAAGACAGTAGCGTTCTCCTGTACATAGCGTCCTCCCTTCGTTGGGCCTGCCCGGTTTGTTCTCGGTACAGGCGGTGTTTGGGTCGTCAGGCGGCCGCGCGCTCCTCCTCGGGATCGAGCGGCAGGCGGACGACCTGCTTGCGTTTGGCCGACAGGTCGAGCGCCTTGGTCAGCATCAGCCGGTTATGAGCCTCGGCCGCTGTCGCGTGCTGGGTCTTGAGACCCAGCGCCACGCGGTTCAGCCACTGCTCCGTCTCCTCGCGCATCGGGCCGCGCAGCTCGCCCAGCGCCATGTCGCCTGGCGGATAGCTGCCTAGGAAATCGACGAGCCGGCTCTTGTCCGGCGCGTAGCCTTCCGCCTGCGGCGCCGAGACGGCCATGACGATGTCGCGATGCGTGTCGTCGATGGTCAGCACGCCCTCGGTGCCGACGATGCCCACCTCAAGGCTGTAGACCGCCGCCGGCCAGGTGACCGGCAGCGCCCAGGACATGTTGAGATGATAGACGGCCCCGTCGGAGAACATGATCATCCCGGCCGTCGCGTCGATGCCCTTGTAGAGCGGACCCAGTACCTTGTCGATCGAGCGCGCGTAGACCTCGACCGGCGTCTTGGATTCCATGTACCACATGACGATGTCGAGAGCGTGCGTGCCGGAGATGACCATCGGCGAGATGGTGCTCGGATCGTCGGTGCGCTTGTAGTTGTCGATGGCGACCAGCCGGTTCATGAATGCGCGCGAGGTAACCAGCGTCACGTCGCCCAGCGCGTTGGTCCGCACTTTTTCCTTGGCGGCCAGCCAGCGGCGGCGGAAGCGCTGGGTGTAGCCGACCACGGCATCCACCCCCGAGCGCTGGATGTCGCGCAGCACACGCGCCGAATCCGGCAGGGTGGTCGCCAGCGGCTTCTCGATCAGCATCGGCAGGCCGCGCTCGACCGCCGCCAGCACCGGATCGACATGCAGGTGCTCGTCGGTAGCCACGATCACCGCCGTCACCTCGGGCCGCTTGAGCAGCTCGCGGTAATCCGCGGTCACAAAATCGGCGCCGATCTTCTGCCCGACTTCCTGGCCGCGCCCTGGCTTGGTCTCGGCAATGCCGATCCACTGCACCGCCGGATGGCGCGCGGCAACACCGCCGCGGAACAGGCCGACACGGCCGGCGCCGATAATGGCAAGCCCGATGGGTTTCGCCTTGGGCCGGGTCATGCCCGCGCCCCCGCCGCGGCGAGGGCCACCGCGGCCTCGTTGGACAGAGGCAGGTCGATCGGCTCGTTACGCTCCGCCGAAAGATCGGCCGCCATGTAGAGCTCCATCACCGTGCGCGCCGATTCCGGCGTGACCATCACGGGACGGTCGCAGGCCACCGCCTCGACGAAGTGGACGGTCTCCGGTGCCATCGAGCCGGCGTAGACATGACCGAGCGATTCGCCCGGCATGGTCGACATCGGCAGGACCATGCCCTTGCCCATGGTGTTGAGCATGACATCACGATGCGTGTCGTCGACCATCACGGCACCTTCGGTGCCGACGATCTCGATCCAGGTCGAGGAGAAATTCGGGTAGCCAGGCGGCAGGATCCAGCCGGCGCCGATGGTGAAGGCGACGCCGTTGTCCATCGTCACCATGATCCACTGGCAGTCCGGCACGTTGGGATTGGTCGCCGCCATCGCCTTGTAGACGGTCTGCGAGTAGACCCGTACCGGCTTTGACGGCTCGAGGCACCAGAGCACAAAATCGAGGTCGTGGGTCGCTTCCATGGCCGCCGGCGAGAGCTTGGTGCGACCGCTGATCTTCTTGCCCAGGCCGCGGGTGATGTGCCGGCTGACCAACGCGCTCACCGGCTGGCCCAGCGTTCCGTCGACGATCACCTTCTTGCAGTAGGCGTATTTCGGGTTGAAGCGCTGCGAGTAGCCGATGGTGAATTTGAGCTTTGCGCGCTTGGCCAGAGCGACGAGCTCGTCCGCCTCTTCCAGCGTGATGGCAATCGGCTTCTCCAGGAAGACATGCTTGCCGGCGAGCAGCGCTTCCCTGGCCATCGGGTAGTGGGTGGTCTCCGGCGTGGCGCAGACGAACACCGCCTCGACACTGTTGTTCTTCAGCAACTGCCGGTAATCGGCGCTTGCCGTCTTGGCGCCGGTCTTGGCCTGCATCTCGGCCAGCCGCTCCGGCCGGTTCTCGACGATGTGTAGCGCCTTGACTAGGGGATGAACGGCACAGGCCTCGGCGCGAATACCTCCGCACCAGCCGGTCCCGATGATGCCGACCTCGATCTGCTTCACTCCCGTCCTCCCCGTGCACGCCAGCTATGGCGGCTCTGTCTTCTTGTTGCTTATTTATCTATCGCTAATTGAGCAATCTGGCAACGACCACCCTGCCAGGGTCGAACCGTTGCAGCAAAGTGTCGCCCCGGCCCGGGTTGCGGTCCAGCGGATTCGGCCATAGAACCCTGCCGAGCCAGCGCCGAGGACCGAAAATGAGCACTATCGCCGCACAGCAGCTTCAGGATTTCATCGCCCGAACCCTGGCGGCCGTCGACCTGCCGCCGGCCGATGCCGCGGCGGTGGCCGAGCTGATGACCCGTGCCGACCTGATCGGCGCCGACGGTCACGGCGTCTTCCGCCTGCCGCAATACGTCCGGCGCATCCGCAACAAGGGCATCAACGTGCGGCCGAATATCCGCGTGGTCGGCGAGAAAGCCGCGATGGCGCTAGTCGACGGCGACAACGGCATGGGGCACCTGGTCATGCGCTTCGCCGCACAGACGGCCATCGCCAAGGCCAAGACCGCCGGTGTGGCCTGGGTCGGCGTGAATCGCAGCAACCACGCCGGGCCGGCTTCGCTCTATGCCTCCATGCCCCTGGCCCATGACATGGCCGGCCTCTATCTCGCGGTCGGCAACGCCAATCATCTGCCGCCCTGGGGCGGCATCGACATGCTGCTGTCGACCAACCCGCTGGCGGTGGCCATCCCTACCCAGGACGAACCGCCGATCGTGCTCGACATGGCGACCACGGTCGCCGCCTACGGCAAGGTTAAGACCAAGGCGCAGCGTGGCGAGATCATGCCCGAGGGCTGGATGATCGACCGGCAGGGCAAGCCGCTTACCGACCCCAAACGCGCTGACGAGGGCTTCCTGGTGCCGATCGGCGGCTACAAGGGCTACGGGCTGGCTCTGGTCATCGGCCTGCTGGCCGGCACGCTGAACGGTGCCGCCATGGCGCGCGAGACCATCGACTTCAACAAGGACGAAGTGACGGTGACCAACACCGGCCAGGCGATCGTCACCATCGACATCGCCGCATTCGGACCCGTCCCCGAGTTCAAGCGCAAGGTCGATGACGTGGCGCGGCAGATGCGCGCCTCGGCGCGTCTGCCGGGCGTCGAGCGCATCTGGCTACCCGGTGAGCAGAGCCATGCCAAGCGCGCCGAGCGCAGCGCCAAAGGCATTCCCCTTCCCGCCCCCTTGCGGGCTCAGCTGGACCAACTCGCCAGCGATCTCAAGATCGCGCCGCTTTCCTGACTGTCACCCCGGACCAGCGAGCGTTAGCGAGCGCCGATCCGGGGTCCAGCATGAAGTAGCGCGCTTCGCGCACCTTGTATCCGGATGAGTCTGGACCCCAGCTCGCGCGGCCTGCCGGCCGCTTGGCTGGGGTGACGATCACGCACGAAAAAAGCGCCGCCCGGGCTTCCCCGGGCGGCGCTGTCTTGCCGTTGCCAGCCCGCGTTACTTCGCGGCCGTGAACGGATAGATCGCCTTGCCGGTGGCGTACTTGGCCGGCGTGACGATCACCGTCTTCGACATATCCGTGAACTCGCTGATCGCATTGCCCTTGATGTTCTGGTACTGCACCTGGAGCATGCGTTCCTCGGCCCACTCGCCGTTCTTGCCGAACTTCACGTCACCGACCAGCGTCTTGAAGGTCGCCTTGGAGAGATGGTCGGCGATCTTCTCCTGATCGAGAGACTTCGTCGCCTCGATCGCCTGGCCGAGCACCTCGAGCTGGGCATAGGCCCAGGCCGGGATGTAGTAGCCGAGGGTATCGACGCCTGCGGCCGGTGCCTTGGCCTGGTAGAGCTTGAGGAACTCCAGCGCCCCGGGGAACTGCATGGTCGAGGCGGGTAACCAGAAGTCGTAGTTGACGATGCCGTTCAGCAGCGGCCCAAGCTGTGTCTTGATGGCCGTGGCCTGGAGACCGACCATTGCACCCCCGAACATCTTCGGCTTGAGCCCTACCTCATTGGCGGCCCGCACCATGCCGAGGGAGTCCGGCGGATACGAGCAGACCACGACGAGGTCCGCATTGGTCGCCTGGATGGCACGGGCGATCGGCGTGAAATCAGGCGTGGTCGGCGGATAGGAGCGGTCATAGACGATCCGCAGCCCCGCCTTCTTGGCGTTCTCGCGCGCCCCGTCCGCCGCGTTCTTCGAGAACTCGAGATCGTTGGCGATGATCGCCACCGTCTGCGGCTTCGGGTTCTGCTGCATGGCGATGTCGAAGAAGCCCTTGGTGAAGGCCGGTTTGGGATCCGGGCCCGGAGGGGCCATCGAGAAGTACTTCGGGTACTTGAACTCTTCGTTCACCGCCAGGCCGAAGAGCCCGACGAACACCTTGTTGTGCTGCATGACGACTGGCATCGCCGCGGCGAGCGGCACGGTGGCGTAGCCGCCGATGACGAAGTCGACCTTGTCGACGCTGATCAGCTTCTGGTAGAGCGCCGGTACGGTCGACGGATTGCTCTGGTCGTCGTAGTAGACGAGCTCAACCTTACGCCCGAGCAGGCCGCCCTTGGCGTTGACGTCGTCTCTCCATGCCTCGTGGGCGATGATCGCCGCCTTGCCGTTGACCGCGAGACCGCCGGTCAGCGACATGCCGTAGCCGATCCTGATCGGCGGCTGCTGCGCCTCGGCAGCGCCGCCCAACCCGAGCAGCGCGACGGCGGCTGCCGCAGTCTTCAGACCGGCCCGCCGGGTAAACGATTTGTCGAGCATGAATCCTCCCTGGATGATTGGTTTGATTATCGCCGTCGGATGCCGACTTACGTTATCGGTCGATCAATATTAGCTGGTCTCCCCCCGCGGCGCTAGGTTACGGCCGGTATGCACGCTAACGCTCGGCGTCGAAGTTCTGCACGAAGTCCTCTGGCACGTTGGGACCCCAGAGATAGAGGGAGTCCTCGAGCGGCCAGTCCTTCGCCTGCCACGAGGCATCGTCGGCGATGTAGTCGATGTCGAAGAAATACTCGGCCAGCGAGCCCCAAGGGTCGCGGATGTAGTGGAAATAGTTCGAGCCGATGACGTGCCGGCCGAAGCCCCAGCCGTTGCGATAGCCTTTGCCGAGGAGCGAGGCCGCGCCGAAGCCGACGTGATCGATGCCACCGACCTCGAAGCTCGCATGATGGAAGCCCGGCCGGTCGGACTTGGCGAAGGCGAGGACATGGTGATCTGACCCGCCGGCCACCCGCAGAAAGGCGATCACCGGGCCGGAACGGTCGGACAGCTTCATGCCCAGTACGTCGCTGTAGAACGCGATTTGTCTGTCGACGTCGGGGGTGAAGAACAGCACGTGGCCGAGGCGCCACGGTTTCACCGTCATGTTGCGCGGCGGGCAGCCGCGGTTTCCGCCGGCCCGTGTGTACTTGGCCGCTTCGGTAGCGATCACCGCCTTGCGTCGGTCCAGAATGTTAGCTCGCGCCGTCTCGCGCACGACAATCAGGTTGTTGTCGGGATCGCGCACGGCAATGGCCGCGCCCGGCTCGCTCGACGGCGGATCGAGCAGCTTGCCGCCACGGCTCTCGATGTTCTTCTTAAGCGCCTGCAGACTGGCGGCCGAGGCGCCGAAAGTCACGTGGCGCAGCCGTCGACCTTTGCCGGCCTCAAGGGTCACTGTGTCGCGCGTATCGTCGCCGCAGCGCAGCGCCAGCGCGTTGCCGCGGGCCGTGCCGGACAGGCCGAAATCTTCGTAGAACCGCCGACCCGGCTCGATATCGGGGACCGTCAGGGCATAGCCAAGCAGTGAATGGACACTCATTGTTTCGCTCCCGGTGTTCTCACCATTTGAACTCTTCTCCCACCCACGAGGCAAGCCCGGCGCTGCGATGGGAAATAGCCCAATCTTTTGTGGTCAACCGGTCAGGCCGGTGGGCGCAAGAGATCGAGGTGCCGCAACAGGCCGAGTAGACGCGTCAGGCGCTCGCTCTGGTAGGCATCGCGGTCCATTGTCTCAAAGTCGTAGAAGCCCTTGCCGCTGCCCAGGCCGAGCTTTCCCTCACGCATGTTGCTGTCGATGATGGCGGGAGCTGCATAGCGCTCCTGGCCCGTTGCCTGCGAGAGGTAGCGGCTGGCGTAGTAGAGAATGTCACCTCCCCCCCAATCGATGAATTCGAGCACGCCCAGCACAGCAAAACGGAAGCCGAGGCCGTAGCGTGTCGCCTTGTCGATATCCTCGACACTCGCCACACCTTCCTCGACCATGCGGGCCGCCTCGTTCATCGCCAGGGTCTGGATGCGCGGCACGATGAATCCGGGGGCGGGCTTGCAGACCACCGGGACCTTGCCGATCCCCTCGAGCAACGTCTTCATCCGCTGCACGGTCTCCGGCGCCGTCGTGTCGGCCGGCGACAGCTCGACCAGGGGGACAATGAAAGCCGGATTGAGCCAGTGGGCGTTCAGGAAACGCTCCGGCCGGACGACGAACCGGGCTAACTCGTTCGACAGGATGGTCGAGGTCGTGGAGGCGACGATTGCCTCCGGCCGCAAATGCAGGCTGGCAAAGGCAAAGGCCTCGCGCTTGGCATCGAGGCGCTCGGGCACGCCCTCGAACAGCACGTCGGCCGAGGCCAGCGCCGTTGCCGCCTCGGTGCGGCCGGTAAAGCCGATACGAGCCAGGATCGTCTGACGCTGGAGGCTGTCGAGGACCCCCGCGGCCTCGAGCGCCTGCAGATTGCTGTCGATGGCAGCGAGCGCTTCGCCACGCAACCTGCCCAGAGCGTCCGCATCGCGCGGTTTGATGTCGATCAGGGTGCAGTGGTGGCCGGCATAGGCGAAGACCAGGGCGATGCCGCGCCCCATCCGCCCTGCGCCAAGCGCGGCGATGGCAGGTTTGTCGTTCACGCCAGCCCGTCGCGCAGCAGGGCCGTCATCGTGTCGCGCGACCGCCCGGCGAGGCCGAGATTTTCCAGTGTGCGGCCGGTCGCCCGGAAATCCTCGCCGCAGACCGCCGAACCCAGCGCCAGCAATCCGCGCGCCACGGGCACCGGCACCCCGGCCCAATCGGCGACCGAAACCAGGAAAGCCAAGCCAAGACGCACGTCCTCCATCATGTAACGGTGGCGCGTGAGCTCGATCTTCTCCCGCCAGTCACCGCTATCGGTCAGCTTCTCGTGAGCGAGGTTGCCATACATCCACTCCTCGCCGTCCGGCGAGTAGTGATCGGCTAACGGAAAATGAGGCTTGCCGTAGCCCAGCGCCTCGCGCACCGCGATGCGTTCGGCGTCCAGCGCGTCGGTCACCCGGCGGATCGCGGGCTGCGTTCCCTCCTTGTGGATGTCCCATTTGGGGAAATGCTCGAGCGGTCCGGCGTTCATCAGGATCAGCGGCGGGTGGATGATCGGCCCGGCATTCATCAGCGCGGCGCTGAGCGCGTCCGCGTCCGGCTCGACCGCCGGAAACGCCGCCCGGATGGTCGCCAGTCCGCTTTCGGCCAGACGTGCTGGAAAGATTCCCGTCGGCAGGCGCGTCGCCCGGGTGGTGATGGCTACCGTCTCGGGCCCGTGCTTACGGGTCAGCCAGGGCAAGGTTCCGGTTTCGCCGATCGCCACCTTGGCCCGACATCCGGCCTGGCGTAGCGCCGCTGCCATGACATAGCTGCCGAACGTGCCCGGCGGCAGGAAAAGCACCTGGCCGTCAGCCAGATGAGGAGCCAGCGCAAGTGCGAGGTCCGCCTGGGCGAAGGCCGGGGTCGGCACGACGATCAGGGCGGCACCGCCTACCGCCGCGCCGATATCGTCACTCACCAGGCCCAGAGGCACCGCGCGGGTGCCACGAAAATCCTTGAGCGTGATCGCGCCGCGCGATCGCAGGGCGTGCACGGCGTCGCGGTCGCGCCGCCAGAAACGCACACAATGGCCCTGATCCGCCAGATCGGCCGCCGCAGCATGGCTGCCATTGCCGCCCCCGAGAACCGCTATTTCCAAGTCGTTCCCCCACTACACCGGCCGGCTTCAGCGGGCCGGCATCTGGACGCGGTCATAGCGGAACTGCCGGCGGAAAGCCACGGCACCGCCGTCGCAGCGCCTCAGCCTTGATGGGCAGCATCAGCCTTGGCGGTGGCGGCGGCTGTCTGGGCGAGCCGGCTCTTCAGGATCTTGCCGGTGGCGCTGGCCGGCAACGCCTCGAGGACGACGATCTCTTGCGGCCGCTTGTAGGGGGCCAATCGTTCAGCGGCGAACTCAGCCAGCTGGCTTACGGATAGGCTGCGGCCGGGGACCGGCTGTACAAAAGCGACGACTTCTTCATTTCCCTCGACGGCCCGCCCGATCAAAGGCACCCGTCGCCAAGTCACCATTTCCCGAGGGGGCCGCGCTTCGCGTCGTTAAAAAATTGCCGCCGTTTATCCGACACGCATTTCGGAACTCGTGGTCGTCGGCCATACGTTGGCAGGAATGCTAAAAGGCAATTCTTCTCGAACGTGAAGAATGAAACTCACACCATCGGACGTTTCGGATCGTTCCCGCGCTTGAACAAACCATGCATCAAGGCCGGGCATAATCCTTCCCCGCTTGCTTCCAATATGCTTCCGGAAATGAAAAACGCCTGAGCGCGATTCGCGATAGGGCGTTGATTAATTGGTTGCGGGCGCACCCAACTACTTTAACTTGCTCCTTATCGCAAAGGGCCTAAAAAACTCAACCCGCCGAAGCGACTTGGCGGGTTGAGCTTACGGCACATTGGTCTGCCCCGCTGGTCCGGGCTACGCCGTTACATGCGGTTCTTCGGAACCTCTCTCTTCCAGTGAACGGTCTCGAGGCCATCGCGGAAGGTAAAACCGATAGGGAACCCGCCGATCTTGTCCTTGTAGGTCCACCTGGAACGACGTGCAGAAGGTCGAGTTCGGCGGCTTCGGTGCGGCGATGACCGGCATGATCAACAACCAGGTCGACGCTGCATTCTCCTCTACCAT
>Ga0194132_10003416_pt1 | contig 28285 bp, 26 predicted proteins | sample TA2KigOf80mmetaG_FD_148612 | JGI IMG/M metagenome (GOLD analysis project Ga0194132, IMG submission 148612) | Freshwater microbial communities from Lake Tanganyika, Tanzania - TA2015054 Kigoma Offshore 80m | ecosystem: Environmental > Aquatic > Freshwater > Lake | place: Tanzania: Lake...
GCCGGGCCGCTTCGTCGAGTGCTGCGGCGACGCTCGCGTCGGGCGATTCCGTGGCGAGCGCCAGGTGACGCGCGCGCTCCTCCGCGTCGGTCATGATGCCGGCGAGCAGGCGGTGCACCTCGCGCCGCCGCTCGGGCAGCGCGGACGCGTACACCGCCGAGGCGAGGAGAGGATGCGTGAAGCGCAGGCGCGGTCCGTCGAGCTCGACGATGCGCGCACGAACCGCGCGCTCGATCGCGTCGTCCGCCCGGGTACCGGCGGCCGCGCGCACGGTGTCGAGCAGCGGCGAGAACAGCGCCGCGGTCACCAGGAGGGCGTCGCGCACGCGCCCCGGCAGGCGCTCGAGCCGGCGCAGGACCAGCGCCATCATCGGTTCCGACACCGGCAGCGGATCGCCCGGTCCCGGCTGCGCTCCGGCGACGAGCAGCTCGCGCGCGATCTCGAGCGCTTAGAACGGATTGCCGCGTGACGCGTCGGTCACGCGCAGCAGCGTCGGCCTCGGCAGCACCTGGCCCAGCTGCTGCCGGACGACGTGGTGCAGTGCGCCCGACGTCAGCGGCCCGAGCGCCCTTCGCTCGAGCCGCGCACCGAAGGCGGCGCCGAGGCCGAGTGGATCGGGCCCGTCGCCGTCACCGACGCGCACCGTAGTGACCACCCCGACAGGTAGATCGCCGATGCGCCGCAGCGCGAACGCGAGCGCGTCCGCCGAGGCGCGGTCGGTCCATTGCTGGTCGTCGATGGCGATGACCAGCGGTCGGTCGGCGGCGAGCAGGCGCAGCACCGACAGCGTCGCCGCCGCGACGACGCGCGGGCTCGACGGCGCGCCGTGCGGGCTCGCGTGCAGCAGCGCGACCTCGAGCGCGAGACGCTGCGGCTCGGGCAGGAGGGGCAGCGCCCGTTCCGCGACCGGCTCGAGGAGGTCGGCCAGCGAGGCGAAGGCGAGCTTCGCCTCCGCGTCCACCGCTCGGGAGGAGAGCAGCTGGACGTTCGCACGTCGTGCACGGTCGCGCGCGCAGTCCCAGAGCGTCGTCTTGCCGATCCCCGGCGCCCCTTCGAGGACGAGCGCCGCCGGTCCGGACGCCCCACGGGCGAGGAACGCATCGATCGCCGTCAGCTCGCCATCCCGACCGACGAGGGTGGGTGTCGTGGTGTCCCTCGCGGGCTCGCTGTCGTTCGGCTCGACGGGCTGCATCGCTGGTGGCGGTAGTCCTGGACGTCGGGGGCGTGCGACAGTCGTCGTACCAGCGCGCGTCGCTCCCGGACAAGCGGTTCGTTTGCGGACGCGCGAACCTCGCGCATGCGTGGGCGTCTGCGAGCGTCAGCTCGAAAAACGCCGGCCGCGCGCGACGCGTTCCTCCCGGCGCAGCGCCGCAGCCGTCCGCTGCTGCCCCGCGCAGGCGATCGGGAGGACGCTCGAGATCGCGTGCACGCGCCGTGCACCGATCAGCGGGCGCAGGCATCGACGTCCGGCCCGCTCTCCGGGTCAGAGCGCAGGCAGGACCGTGAACCCCTCGCGCTCCGCCGCGGCGCGCAGCCGGGCATCGGCGCAGACGAACTCGTGCCCCGCCGGCCGATCGGACACGGCGACCAGCGCTGCCCCGATCTGCATCGCGTCGGCCGCCCGCAGCGGGTGCGTCGCGACCAGGCGCAGCGCCCGGTCACGCACCGCCGCGAGAGCGGTGATCTCCGTCCATCCGGCCGTCAGCTCGGTCAGGATGGCACGAGCGGTCGTGCGGCCCGCCTCGTCGAGGCTGCCCTCGCGGCGCCGGCGCTCCACCGCCGACGCGATCTCGACCGCCGAAGCGCTCCAGGTGACGATGCCTGCGGCGGCAAGCCGTCGCGCGATGCCGCTGTCCGGCTCGTCGACGCACAGGGAGACCAGCAGCGACGCGTCCCAGTAGCGCACCGAGCGTGCCCCTCAGAAGCGGTCTTCGCGATCCTCGAGCAGCGCCTGCTGCACCGACGATCGACTGCGCGGCAGCTCGCGGGTGAGAAAGTCGCGCGGCAGCTTCGCGATCGGCGCGCGCGCAAGACCGTCGGCGACGAGAGCGTCGAGCGTGCTCGAGTCGCCGGACACCCGTGTGAGCCGTGCCACCGGGCGCCCGCGGTCGAGGATCGTCACGGTCTCGCCGCGCGCGACCAGCCGCAGGTAGTGGCTGAGCCGGTTCTTCAGGTCCGTCACCGGAGCCGTTCTCATGCTGGCTAGAATGGCTTGATCGATCCATCCGGTCAAGCTCGCTCCGGCGCGGTCGCCGCGAGGTCCGGGCCGGCGTGTTGAAGCCGGCGGCGCCGAGCGGAGCCTGGCCGACGGTGCCGAAGCCGTCTTGCGCTCGCCCGGACGGCAGCCCGGTCAGCGCAAGGTGTCGCGCCATCCGAGATCTTCCAAGAGGCCGTTCTCGCCGGGCGATGTCGTCGTCGTTTCCTTCCCCTGGGCCGACGTCCTGGCAGAGAAGCGGTGGCCCGCGATGGAGGTGTCGACGTTGCCCGCCGCGCGTGCGGCGCCGTGCGAGGTGGACGCCGCGCGTTGCGTGCTCGCAACGGCGTGGCCGTCGGGCAACGCGCGCAGCCCGGTTGCAGCGCTCGCGGCTCAGCTGCTGCAGCGCGTTCGTCTCGGCACGGCGCTTGGAGCGGCGTCGCACGCCGCCCGCGACGGTCGCGACGCATTGCGAGAAGAAGGGAAGCCGAGTGCCTTTCGTCGCGCGACGAGACCGGAGAGAAGATGTCTGATCCCCACGCCATTGCGACCCTGCTCCTCAACGGTGCGGCCGTGTTCTTCGCGGGCATGCTTGCGGGCTTGCCTTACGGGGTCCTGCGGGTACGGCAGAACAGACCCGAGGCAGAGGCAAACTGGCGGATCGCGCACGTCCAGAATCTGCAGAACGGTCTCCTTCTTCTCCTGATCGGCGTGAGCGTACCCCATCTCGAGCTCACCGCCTTGGCGATGCAGAGCATGGTTTATCTGCTGGTGCTCGCGGCGTATTGCGACATGGCTGCCTTTGTCATCCGTCCCGTGACGGGGCACGCCGGACTCTTGCCGGAACCCCCTGCTGCCAACCTTGCCGTGTTTGCTCTCTTCAGCGTCACACTGGTCGGCCAGTTCGTCGGTGTGGCATTGGTCATCTACGGTGCTTGGGTCCGCTGGGCAGGTCTGACGGCCGCCTGATGAGTCGTCGATCCTCGAGGTCGTGGCGCCGGTCGGTCTTCTTGCGCGACGCGGCGATCTTGTGCAGCTGGCCGCGTTGAACGACAGGATCTTCGTGCAGGTCGCGGACAGCGCGCCGTGGACGAGGAACCGCTCGACGAGACCCTCGATGCGCTGCTTGAGAGCGTCCCGCGACGGGAAGTACTGCTCGCGCATGAGGGTAGCCGCCATGAAGCGGCGATTTTTCATAGCGTCGCTTCCCGGAAGTTGAGCTCCGAGCCTCCCGGACTGGCTCGAGCGCTCTTATCCCGGCCAGCCCCGTCCCGGTCGAGGATGCTCGCGCAGGCGCGCCAGCACGCCGCGCGTCTCGTGCAGATGGTCCAGGATCCACAGGCGATCCTGGGAACCGCCGATCCGCGCGACCTCGCGGCGGCGGGTCCGAGCCCGCTCTGGCTGCAGGGTGCTCACGTCGAGGAGCGGACCGCCTTCGGGGCGCGCGCGGCGCAGCTCACGCCACGCGAGCGCGAGGTGATGGAGCTCCTCGTCGCCGGCGGCGCGACCAAGGCGATCGCGGCGGAGCCGGCGCTCAGCCCGAAGACGGTCGAGGTCTATCGCGCGCGCGTCATGGAGAAGAGGCGCGCCCCGTCGGTCGTGGCGCTCGTGCGCCTCGTTCTCCTCGGTAGCCCCGAGAGCGGCAGCTGAGCGCACGCTCGTCGCCCGGCCGACCTCCCAAGATCGGGGGATGCTCGGCCCCTGCTGCCCGTGATAGCTCGTCGCGAGCGGAACTCCGTCCGCGCCGGTCGAGGGCGGCCAAGCGACATCTCTTGGAGGTAGCCGAGATGTCGAAGCGGGATGGGAAAGTCTGGTGCGCGGCAGTACTGGGGCTCTCTCTCCTGGCGAGTGCCAGCGGGGCCGGAGCGCAGCAGTCGAAGGACCAGCAGAAGTGCATCAACGCCCTCAACAAGGGTGGTAGGGGCGTCGCGGTCGCCCAGGGGAAGGAGAACGTCGCCTGTCTCCAGGGCGCCGGCAAGGGGACGCTCGGCGGTGGCGCGCAGGCGTGCCTCACGGCCGACGCCAAGGGCAAGGTCCAGAAGGCCGAGGACAAGACCCTGAAGGACGAGACGAAGCTCTGCGGTACGCTTCCGGGCTTCGGCTACACGGGCGGAGCGAACGTCAACGAAGTCGCGATGCAAGGCGAGATCGATCTCACCGCCGACGTCTTCGGCGCCGACCTCGGCGCCGCGGTCATCGACTGCGATGCGAGCAAGGCCGGCTGCCGTTGCCAGCAGAAGGTGCAGAAGTCCTACGAGCTGCTGGTCGGCGTGAAGCTCGCGGAGTTCGTGAAGTGCAAGAAGGCGGCGCTCGCCGCCGGTGCCAGCTCCGCGGCGAGCCTCGTCGCGTGCATCGACGACCCCGGCACTGCGGGATCGATCGCGGCCGACTCGAAGGGAAAAGTCGCCAAGGCGTTCGACAACCTGAACACCGAGATCGTGAAGCAGTGCGACACTCCCGGCGTGACCGTCGGCGCCTTCCCCGGCGATTGCGCCGGCTTCGTGGGCCCGGCTCTCTCGCCTCCCGGAACACCGCCGTGGGCATGCGCGAAATCGTCGATGCTCACCCTTCTCGACTCCGTCCGCGGCGCGGGGCGGAGCAAGACCGAACGCGTCAGTTGGTGGTCTCCATGAGTGTGGCCATGGGGAGGAATCGATCCCGCGCGAGGTTGCAGAGATTGTTCCATTCCGGCTGCGTGATCTGCGGCGTGGCCGTATTGGCGCCGCAGTGGCGGTTGATCGGCAGGGTGGTGCGCTCGTCGTAGCACTTGACCTGGATGCTGAGGCCGGTCGGTCCCTTCTCCACCAGATCGCGGATCCAGTAGCCGATCTTCTTCGCGGTCTCGGCGGCGCAGCGCGGGGTAAGGTGATTGCCGCCGCCGATGACGCTGCGGAATTGGGCCAACAGCTCGTCGTGCTGGGGCTTGACGTAGTGGTCGGCGTAGCAGGCGCCGGGCTCGAAGAAGTTCGCATAGTCCGGGCCGTCGGGCGGGCAGGGCGGCGCACCGGGGATGTGCGTCCAGACCTGCTGCCAATCGCTCAGCGTGCAGTCGAGCTTGAATTTATCCTCGGCGTGCTCGAGCACCCGTGTCATGTCGGCGTGAAGGCGCACGTCGTTGGGGCCGTGCAGGATGCCGAAGTCGACCGGGTAGACGGTCGTGGGCAGCACGACCGTGAGGCACGTGTCGTCGCCATAGCCGGAGCGCTCGAGACAGCCGGCCCACTCGGTGATCCAGCGCCGCACTTGTGCGGCGACCTTGTCGCCGTCGCGCGGCGCGCACGACGCGCTCATGACCGGCTGCGCCGCGACCGGCGCGACCGCGACGCTGGCCGCCCCGATCGAAGCGATGAGGATTCCGAGCCCGTACCGCCTCGCCGCCCGTATCGCCATCGCTGGTCTGCTCATCGATGATTCCCCTCCTTGCGTCGCGGGTGAGGTGCCCGTCGGTTTGGTGCTTCGATCGCCATAGCCCATCGCGACCATCCTTCGCCCACCTTCCACCATCAGATCAATCCAGATCGTGAGAATCTGCGGCCCGAGCCCGGGTACGACGGACACGCGCTTGCCTTGCAAATCTCACCTTCCGCCAAGCGAACGCGCTCAGGTGCGATCCCGACGCCGCTCGAAGTCTACCGAGAAGTCGGCGAGGGCTCGGGCGGGGGCATCTCGCGCCGGATCGGCGCGCTGTCGGCGGGAGGGCTCCGGTAGTCGTCGAGGGTCACCGCGACCACGCGGTAGACGCACACCTGTCCCACCCGGACGTCGAAATCGGTCAAGGTGAAGCTTCGCTGCTTCTGGAAGCGGTCGCGGTCGAGCACGGGAACGTCGGCGATCTGGACGAAGCCCGGATCCGGCTCGCAGGAGCGCCAGAGCTCGAAGCTTCCCAGGTCGTCGAGCGCCACGCCGTCGACGTACTCGCGCGGCCGCGGGAACGTCAGCTCGAATCCCGCGGCGACGTTTCGCACCGAGACCGACTCCGGGCTTCGCGGGATCACGTACTGCGGCGGCCGCGGATTGCCGACGCGCCCGCAGCTCGCGATCGCCGAGGCGACGACGGACGCCGCGAGGACGCGGGAGAGCCGCTCGCGAGGCCGCGCGCTTCTCACGTTCGCGGTACGCCTCGCCGCGAGCGCGGCTTCGCGGCCCCGCTCGATGACCGCTTGGAGCCCGCCGTGGGCGCGCCGACCGAGGCCGCGAGCTCGCGCGCGCGTCGCTCCACGTTCTCGCCCGACGTGCCGCCGCGCGCGCTGCGACGCGCGATCGCGGCTTCGACACCGAGCACCTTTCGTGCCCCCGCGAGCGCGGGCGAGAACGCGACGAGCTCTTCGTTCCGGAGGCTCTCGAGCGAGCGTCCGTCGTCGAGGCACTGCCGGACGATCCGTCCGACGACCGCGTGCGCCTCGCGGAACGGAAGGCCCTTCTCGACGAGGAAGTCGGCGAGCTCCGTCGCGAGGGAGAACCCTCCGGCGGCGCCGCGCATCCGCTCGGCCTCGACACGCACGGCCGGAAGCATGCGCGCGAGGACGACGAGGCACTCGCGGAGGCTCCGCGCCGCCGCGAAGAGCGGCGGCTTGTCCTCCTGGAGATCGCGATTGTACGACAGCGGCAGCCCCTTCAGCGTCGTCAGCACCGCGACGAGGGCGCCGTAGACGCGCCCGGTGCGCCCGCGCACGAGCTCCGCGACGTCGGGGTTCTTCTTCTGCGGCATCATCGAGCTGCCCGTCGCGAAGGCGTCGGACAGGGTCAGGAACCCGAACTCCTCGGTCGACCAGAGGACGATCTCCTCGCCGAGGCGCGAGAGGTGCATCGCGATCAGCGAAGCGGCGGCGAGGAACTCGACGACGAAGTCGCGGTCGGAGACGGCGTCGAGCGAGTTCTCGGTGACGCCGTCGAAGCCGAGCTCGCGCGCGACCGTGGCGCGGTCGATGCGGAAGCCGGTGCCGGCGAGCGCGCCGGCGCCGAGCGGCATCACGTTGACCCGTTTCCGTACGTCGGCGAGCCGCTCGCGGTCGCGCGAGAGCATCTCGGCGTACGCGAGCCAGTGATGCGCGAGGAGGACGGGCTGCGCCCGCTGCAGGTGCGTGTATCCGGGCACGACGACGTCCCGGTCCCGCCGCGCCCGCTCGAGGAGAGCGCGCATCAGCGTGGCGACGTCCTCCCGCACGGCGTCGATCTCGTCGCGGAGCCACAGCCGGAGGTCGGTCGCGACCTGGTCGTTCCGGCTCCGTCCCGTGTGCACCTTGCCGCCGACCGCGCCGACGATCTCCGTCAAGCGCCGCTCGACGGCCATGTGGACGTCCTCGTCGCCCGGCTGTGCCGCGAAGCGGCCGCTCCGGATCTCGTCGCCGACGGCTTCGAGGCCTCGGACGATCTCTCGGGCTTCCTTCGCGACGAGGAGCTTCGCGCGCTCGAGCCCGTGCACGTGCGCGATCGAGGCGCGGATGTCCTGCTCCGCCATCGCGAGGTCGGTCGCGAGCGAGGTGCTGAAGCTCTCGACGACGGGATCGGTCGGCTCGCGGAACCGCCCGTCCCACGCCTTGGCGGAGGCGCCCCGGGCTCCGCCGCTCTTCCGCTTCACGGCGCCAGGCTCGGAGGGGTCACGACCGGGTCCGCGCACGCGTGCGGAGCCGCAGTCCCGCGAGCGCGATGAAGCCGCTCGCGTCCGCCTGCCGGTAGCCGCCCGCCTCGTCGAAGCTCGCGATCTTCGGATCGTAGAGCGAGCGGTCGGCCTTCCGGCCGACGACGGTCGCCCTGCCGCGGTAGAGCTTCAGGCGCGCCGTGCCGGTGACGGGCTTCTGGCTCTCGTCGATCAGGGCCTGCAGGATCTCGCGCTCGGGCGCGAACCAGAAGCCGTTGTAGATCATCTCCGCGTAGCGCGGGACGAGGCCGTCGCGGAGGTGCATCGCCTCGCGGTCGAGCGTGATCGACTCGACGGCGCGGTGGCCTTCGACGACGAGCGTCCCGCCCGGCGTCTCGTAGACGCCGCGCGACTTCATGCCGACGAAGCGGTTCTCGACGATGTCGATCCGGCCGACGCCGTGGCGTCCGCCGATCTCGTTCAGCTTGGTGAGGAGATCCGCCGGACCGAGACGCTCGCCGTCGACGGCGACGGGATCGCCGTGCTCGTACTCGATCTCGACGTACTGCGGCGTGTCGGGGGCCTTCTCGGGCGACTGCGAGAGGACGAACATGTCCTCGTAGGGCTCGAGCCATGGATCCTCGAGGATGCCGCCCTCGAAGCTCATGTGGAAGAGGTTCCGGTCCGACGAGTACGGCTTCTCGCGGCTCACCGGGATCGGGATGCGGTGCTTCTCCGCGTAGTCGATCAGGTCCTGTCGGCCGTGGAAGTCCCACTCGCGCCACGGCGCGATGATGCGGAGCTCGGGTGCGAGCGCCGCGAAGGTCAGCTCGAAGCGGACCTGGTCGTTGCCCTTGCCGGTCGCGCCGTGCGCGACGGCGTCGGCGCCGTGCGCGAGAGCGACCTCCGCTTGACGCTGCGCAATCAGCGGGCGCGCGATCGAGGTGCCGAGGAGGTAGCCCTGCTCGTACGTCGCGTTCGCGCGCAGCATCGGGAAGAGGAAGTCGCGGACGAAGGTCTCGCGGAGGTCCTCGATCACGACGTCGCACGCACCGGCCGCTTCGGCCTTCGCGCGGACGGGATCGAGCTCCTCGCCCTGACCGAGGTCGGCGCAGAATGCGACGACCTCCGCCTTGTACTCCTGACGGAGCCAGCCCAGGATCACCGAGGTGTCGAGCCCGCCCGAGTACGCCAGAACGATCTTCCGAACCGCCTTCACTGCTCTCGCTCCGTCTCCCGCTCTCTAGGAGGCCTGCGCGCCGAGCCGCACCATCACGGCCTTCTGCGCGTGCAGGCGATTCTCGGCCTGCTCGAGGACGACCGAGCGCGGGCCGTCGAGGACCTCGCCGGTGATCTCCTCGCCGCGATGCGCGGGGAGACAATGCATCACGAGCGCGTCCTTCTTCGCTCGCGCGAGGAGCGCCGCGTTCACCTGGTAGGCCGCGAACGCGGTGCGGCGTACCTGCGCCTCCGCTTCCTGTCCCATGCTCGTCCACACGTCGGCGTAGAGCGCGTCCGCGCCCTTGGCGGCAGCCCCGGCATCGTGCACGACCTCGATCTGCGCGCCCGCCGCACGTGCGTCCGCGAGGACCTTCGCATCGGGCTCGTAGCCGGGAGGGCAGGCGAGCCGGAAGACGATGCCGAGCTTCGCCGCCGCCTCGAGCCACGAGTTCACGACGTTGTTGCCGTCGCCGATGAACGCGACGACCTGGCCCTCGAGACGGCCGCGCTGCTCGAGGATCGTCTGGCAGTCGGCGAGGACCTGGCAAGGATGGAGGAGGTCCGAGAGGCCGTTGATCACCGGGATCGTCGAGTGCTCCGCGAGCTCGAGCATCGCCTTGTGCGAGAACGTCCGCGCGAGGATCATGTCGACCCAGCGCGAAAGATTGCGCGCGATGTCCGGCACGGTCTCGCGCGCGCCGAGGCGAATGTCCTCGGGGGCGAGGTAGACGGAGGCACCGCCGAGCTGCTTGACGCCGGTCTCGAAGGTGACGCGCGTCCGGAGGCTCGGCTTCTCGAAGATCATCGCGAGCGTCTTGCCGAGGAGCGGGCGCGAGCCCTTCCCGGAGCGAAGCTCGGCCTTGAGGCGCGCGGCGTCCTCGAGGAGCGACTCGATCTCCGCGCGCGTGAAGTCGGCGAACGAGATGAAATCCCGCTTCATGATGCGGCTTGGCCGAGGATCGCGAGGCCCTCGTCGATCTCCGCGTCGGAGACGACGAGCGGCGGTGCGATGCGGAGGACGCGCTCCGCCGTCACGTTCAGCAGAAGGCCGCGCTCGAGCGCGCGCGCCGCGATGCCCGTCGCGCACTCGCCGGAGCGCGTCTCGAGACCGAGGAGCAGCCCGCGACCGCGCACGGCGCCGAGGTCCTCGGGATGCCGCGCGGCGAGCGAGGCGAGCCCCGTGCGAAATCTCTCGGACGCGAGCCGCGCGCGCGCCAGCGTCCCGCCGTCCGTCAGCACCTCGAGCGTTGCGACCGCGGCGGCGTTGGTGACGCAGTTCCCGCCGAACGTCGAGGCGTGCGCGCCCACGTCGAGCGCCGAAGCGGCACGCGGTGCCGCGAGCATCGCACCGACGGGCAGGCCGTTCCCGAGCGACTTCGCGAGCGTCATCACGTCCGGCGCACAGCCCGTCTGCTCGTACGCGAAGAGCGTCCCCGTGCGCCCGCAGCCGGTCTGCACCTCGTCGAACATCAACAGCATGTCGTGGCGATCGCAGAGCTCGCGCAGCCCCGGCAGGTAGCGGTCGGGCGGGACGACGACGCCCCCTTCGCCCTGGATCGGTTCGACGAGGATCGCGACCGTCTCGGGACGGATCGCTTCCTCCATTGCCGCGACGTCTCCGTACGGGACGTAGCGGAACCCGGGCAGCATCGGCTCGAAGCCGCGGCGCACCTTCTCCTGTCCCGTCGCGGCGATCATCGCCATCGTCCGGCCATGGAACGAGCCGAGCGTCGTCAGGACCTCGTAGCGCCCACCGCGCGCGTGCCCGTAACGTCGCGCCGCCTTCAGCGCGGCCTCGTTCGCCTCGGTGCCGCTGTTGCAGAGGAAGACGCGCTCGGCGAACGAGTGCTCGACGAGCTTCTCGGCGAGGCGCGACTGCGGCTCGCTGTAGTGCAGGTTCGAGAGGTGGACGAGGCGATCGGCCTGCTCGCAGATCGCGCGCGTCACCGCCGGATGCGCGTGCCCGAGGTTCGTGCAGAGGATGCTCGAGAAGAAGTCGAGGTAGCGCTTTCCGTCCGCGTCCCAGAGCTCCGCGCCGCGACCGCGCACGAAGGCGACGCGGCTCCGCGCGTAGGTCTGCGCGATGTACCGATCGGTGCGCTCGAGGATCGCTGCGCTTCCGCTGGCGTCCGCGCTCACGCCGCCTTATCCTTCCGCTTCTGTGGGCGCGCTCCGCTGCCGTCGCGGTGGACTTCGGTGCCGACGCCTTCGTCCGTGAAGAGCTCGAGGAGCGGCGCGTGGCGCACGCGGCCGTCGATGATGTGCACCTTCTGCACGCCGCCGCGCAGCGCTTCGAGGCAGCACTCGACCTTCGGGATCATGCCGCCGTCGACGACGCCGGACTCGATCAGCTTCAGGGCTTGGCTCGACGAGAGGGACGGGATCAGCTTCCCGCGCGCGTCCTTGATGCCCTCGACGTCGGTCAGCAGCAGGAGCTTCTCCGCTTGCAGCGCCTCCGCGACCTTGCCGGCGACCGTGTCGGCGTTGATGTTCAGGCTCTCCCCTTCGGGGCTCGAGCCGACCGGCGCGATGACGGGGATGAAGTCGCGCGCCTGCAGGGCGCGGATCACGTCCGGATCCACGGCGACGACCTCGCCGACGCGGCCGAGCTCGGAGCTGCGCTGGCGCGCGCGGATCAGGCCGCCGTCCTTGCCGGAGATGCCCGCGGCGCGGCCGCCCGCGACGTCGATCCGGCTCACGATCTCGCCGTTGATCTCGCCGGCGAGGATCATCTCGACCACGCGCATCGTCGGAGCGTCGGTCACCCGCTGCCCACGCACGAACGAGGACGGGATCGCGAGCGTGTCGAGCATCTGATTGATCTGCGGTCCGCCGCCGTGGACGACGACGGGCTGCATGCCGACGTACTTCAGGAGGACCATGTCGCGCGCGAACGCCTGCTTCAGGTCGTCGTCGATCATGGCGTTGCCGCCGTACTTGACGACGATCGTCTTGCCGGCGAAACGGCGGATGTAGGGCAGCGCCTCGAGAAGGATCTCGGCATGCTGGATCCGACGCGGCTGGTCCACCAGGGGCGCTTACGCAAACCGCCCCGCCAACGCAACTCGTTTGCGGGCTCTCGGGCGGTCTCGGCGCGCGCTTTGTTGCGGCGTGGAAACTCGTGGAGCGCCGCGCGCGCGGATCAGAGGATGAAGCGCGAGAGATCTTCGCTCTGCAGGATCGGGTCGAGCTCGCGGCGAACGCTCTCCGCCGAGATCGTGAAGCTCTCGTTGCGACGGTCGGGCGCGTCGAACATCAGGCCGTCGAGAAGGCGCTCCAGGACGGTGTGGAGGCGTCGCGCGCCGATGTTTTCGGTGCGCTCGTTCACCTCCGCCGCGATGCGGGCGATCTCGTCGATCGCGTCGCTCTCGAACGTGAGGCCCACGCCCTCCGTCTGGAGGAGGGCTTCATACTGCTTCGTCAGCGCGTTCCGTGGCTCGGTCAGGATGCGCACGAAGTCCTCGCGCGTCAGCGCTTCGAGCTCGACGCGGATCGGGAAGCGACCCTGGAACTCGGGAATGAGATCCGAGGGCTTCGCGATGTGGAATGCACCCGAGGCGATGAACAGGACGTGGTCCGTGCGTACCGGTCCGTGCTTCGTGTTGACGGTCGAGCCCTCGACGATCGGGAGGAGGTCGCGCTGCACGCCCTCGCGCGAGACGTCGACGTTTCCGGCGTGCGAGCGCCCCGCGATCTTGTCGATCTCGTCGATGAAGACGATGCCGGCGGTCTCGACGCGGTGGACGGCCTCGCGGACGACCTTCTCCATGTCGACGAGGCGCGTCGCCTCCTCCTGTGCGAGGAGCTCGAGAGCGTCGGGCACGCGGACCTTCCGCTTCTTCGTCTTCCTCGGCATGAAGCTCGAGAGCATCTCCTTCAGGTTGAAGCCGACCTCTTCCATGCCCTGCGGAGTCATCAGCTCGATCGCGGCGGCCGTCTGCTCGCTGACCTCGATCTCGACCTCGCGCTGATCGAGATCGCCGCCGCGAAGCTTCTGCCGGAGCTTCTCGCGCGTCGCGGTGCCGGACGAGACGGAGTCCTCCGGCGCGAACCCGGGGCCGGAGCGCGTCGGGAGGAGGATCTCGAGGATCCGGTCCTCGGCCGCCTCGCGCGCGCGGACCTGCACCTTCGCGCGCTCCTCGTCGCGGACCATGCCGATGCCGACCTCGACCAGGTCGCGCACGATCGACTCGACGTCGCGGCCGACGTAGCCCACCTCGGTGAACTTGGAGGCTTCGACCTTGACGAACGGCGCGCGCGCGAGACGCGCGAGGCGACGCGAGATCTCCGTCTTGCCGACGCCGGTCGGGCCGATGAGGATGATGTTCTTCGGCGTGATCTCGTCGCGCATGTCGCCGGAGACCTGCTGCCGACGCCAGCGATTGCGGAGCGCGATCGCGACGGCACGCTTCGCGGCGCGCTGTCCGACGATGTAGCGGTCGAGCTCGGACACGACCTCGCGCGGCGTCATCGGCGGAGTGGCATCGGGATCGGGCGGCGCGAGGTCGCTGACGGTGAGAGCGCGCTCTTCCTCGACGTACGGTCTCAAGACCCACCTCCGGCCGGGATCTCCTCGAAGACGAAGTCGTCGTTCGTGTAGACGCAGATCTCCGCCGCGATCCGCATCGCAGCCTCGGCGACGGCGCGTGCATCGAGGTCGGCGTGCGCGAGAAGGGCGCGTGCCGCGGCGAGCGCGTACGGGCCACCGGATCCGATCGCGATCGCGGAGGCGCCGCCCGGCAGCGGATCGGGCTCGATCACGTCGCCGTTCCCGGAGAGGACGAGCGTGTGCTCCGCGTCGGCCGCGAGCAGCATCGCCTCGAGGCGGCGCAGCGCGCGATCCGAGCGCCAATCCTTCGCGAGCTCGACGGCGGCGCGTCGGAACTGTCCTCGGTGCGCCTCGAGCTTCTGCTCGAACCGCTCGAAGAGGGTGAAGGCGTCCGCCGTGGCGCCGGCGAAGCCCGCGACGATGCGGTCGTGATGGAGGCGTCGCACCTTCTTCGCGCCGTGCTTCATGATCGTCGCGCCGAGGCTCACCTGGCCGTCTCCGGCGATGCAGGTCTTGCCGTTCCGGCGCACCGCGAGGATCGTCGTCGCGCGGAGCCTCGACTCTTCGGCGGCGCTCACGAGGTCTCTCTAGGGATCGTTTCTCGGGTTGTCGATGCCGCAAATCTGCGGCGTTCACGACCGCGGATGGAAGCGGCGGTGCACGGAGCGGAGCTGCGCGAGGCTCACGTGCGTGTAGCGCTGCGTCGTCGAGAGGCTCGCGTGGCCGAGCAGATCCTGGATCGACCGCAGGTCCGCGCCGTGATCGAGGAGATGCGTCGCGCAGCTGTGCCGGAGGGCGTGCGGATTGACCGGCGCCAGTCCCGCGGCTTCCATCGCCGCCGCGACGATCGGGCCGACGCTGCGCACCGAGAGGCGCCCGCCGTGTTGGTTGCGGAAGATCGGCGTCGCGGCACCGCGGTCGCCGCCCGTCGTCCGCTGGATCTGCGCGAGGTCCGCGAGAGCGCTCGCAGCGGCGCGGCTCATCGGCACGATCCGGTCCTTGTTCCCCTTGCCGGAGCGCACGTGTAGGCGGCGGTCGGCCGTCGCGACGTCGCGCCAGTCGAGGCCGACGGCCTCGCTCGCGCGGAGGCCACTTCCGTAGAGGAGCTCGAGGAGGACGCGATCGCGCGCCGAGGTCGCGTCGAGAGCGGCCGGCGGCTCGAAGACGCGCTCGAGCTCCTTCTCGGAGACGAACCGAGGCAGCGTGTGCGGGAAGCGGGGGAGGCCGAGGCCCGAGGCCGGGTTCTGCTCGGCTTCTCCGGTACGCCGGAGATGCGAGAAGAAGCTCCGGAGGACGCTGACCGTCCGCCCGAGGGAGCGCCGGCCGACGTCCTTGCCGCGCGCCGAGAGGAACCGCCGCAGGTCGTCGCTCGTCACGGCGGTCCAGTCGACGTCCTTGGCGGGGTCTTCGGCGAGGGCGTCCCGCAGGCGCCCGAGCTCCCGGCGGTAGGCCCGGAGGGTGTGCGGGGAGGCCCGCTGCTGCACCTCCAGCTCGCGCAGGTAGGCGGCGATCGGATCCTCCTTCGCTCGCTGCGCTCGTGCCGCCACTCCGCCCCGTCGGGGGCCGCGGGAAGACCCCGCGCGCTGTCACCCGACCCCGGCCTGTGATAGCCCAACCGCGATGCCGAGGCCAAGCGCACGGCCTCTCGCGGCGCTGTCGTTGGTGGCGATCCTGGCCTCCGTGGGAGGCGGCTGCACCTCGGGGGACCCGGCCCGGACGGGTGCCGAGCGGTTCCTCGACCGGTACTATGTCGAGATCGACCTGCCGGCGGCGCGAGAGGAGTCCGTCGGGGTGGCGCGCGCCAAGATCGACCACGAGATGGAGCTCCTGAGGGGCATCGCAGCGCCGGAGTCCGGCGCGAAGCCGACCGTCCATTACCGTTTCGTGAAGCAGCACGACGGGGCGACGGTGCAGCGCCAGGGCTTCGTGTACGAGCTGACGATCAGCCTCACCGGCGGGCCGCAGATCCTGCGGCGTGCGCTGGTGACGGTGCAGCAGGAGGGTGCCGACTGGCGCACCGCGAACTTCGAGGAGCTCGATTGAGCCTGCGGCGGAGAGAAGCGGCCCGCCTCGTGGGCGGGGTCGCGGCGGTCCTCGTGCTGGGGCTCGGCTTCGCCGCGTGGCGGGTCCACCGGGGGCTCGCGGGACGGACCGGCGAGGTGCTCGAAGCGCTCTCGACGGCGATCGGGCTTCCCGTCGAGGCCGACGAGGTGGCGGTCGCGTGGTGGCCGCCGGGGATCGTCGTCCGCGGGCTCCAGATTCCGGACCGCTCGCCGTACGGGCCGGGAAGCCTCGCGCACGCCGACGAAGCGCGGCTGCGCCTCGGGATGGCCGCCCTGCTCCGCGGCGAAGCGATCGTGCGCTCGGTCGAGCTCGACACACCGGTCGTCCGGCTGGTGCGCGGTCTCGATGGAGGCTGGAACGTCGGCGGGCTCGGACGCGACGTCGGGACGCCCATTGCGACCGCTTCGCCCAGCGTCCGCGAAGAGACGTCGCCGCCGGCGGCAGGCGCCGCCGTGCGAGCGCGGAACGAGATCCCGGCCTCGATCCCGTTCCGCATCGCGAGCGTCCGCGTGCATCGTGGCCGCGTCAGTCTGCGCGACCGCGCGATTCCCGGCATGCCGGAGTTCGAGATCACCTCCGCGGCGGCGCGCGCGCGCCGGCAGGGCGAAGGCTACGTCTTCGAGATCGAGGGCGACGCGCTCGGCGGACCAGGTCTGAACCTGCGCGGAAACCTCCGCGTTCCCGGCGACGGATCGGACGCGGTGATGAAGGTGTCGGCCGCGGGCGTCCCGTCGCGGCGGCTCCCGGAGGTGATGCAGCTCCTTCGTGGGACGGTGCCGTTCGGCGCGACTCTCGGCGGTGTCGTCTCGATCGAGATCGACGGACGGTTCCCCGCCGCGTGGCCGCCGTCGCCCGCTTTGCTCGACGTCGCCCTCGACGCGCGCGAAGCCGAGCTTCGCATGGCGGGCGGCTTCGTCGAGAAGCGGGCGGGAGCGCCGCTCGAGCTCGCGCTCGCGCTGCGAGCGACGGCGGACCGGCTCCTCGTGCGGCAGGCGACGCTGACGAGCGGCGAGGCGCGCATCGCTCTCCGTGCACCGGACGTCGTCGAGAATGCCGAGCAGCCGCCGCTCCGGGTTTCGAGCGTCAACCTGGCTGCGGAGCGCCTCGCCGAGTGGGTGCCGCTGCTCGCCGACGTCGCGCCGCGCGGAAATCTTTCGCTCGACGGAACCCTGGCGCCCGGTGGTGACGTGACGGCCGCGGAGCTCCGGCTCTCCGGCTCCGCGCTCGAGGTCGCCGTCGCGAAGACACCGGTGGACCTCGGCTCGGCGGCGCTCGATCTCGAGGTGCAACCGGGAGGTGCCTACGCGGTCGGTCTCTCCGTCGACGAGATGCGCTCGGGGGACCTGCACGCGGAGCGTCTCACGGCCGCCCTCGACGCGCGGCCGGGCCGCGAGACGGGCCTCCGCGTCGAGGGGGCGCGCGGCGGACGAGCCGGAGCGGAGCTCTCGCGCGTCTCGGTCGAGAGTCTCCTCTCGGAGGAGGGCGCGGAGGTTCGTCGCATCGAGATCGAGGGGCTCGGTGGCCGTCTGCACGGCGACGGACGCGTCGTGCGCGCGGCAGACGCGGATGCGCTCGCGATCCGCTTCGACCCGCGCTGGGACGGCGTCGACCTCGACGGACTACAGCGTCTCCTCGGCATGCCGCTCGGCATCCGCGGCGAGATCGAAGGTGAAGCGGCGCTCGAGATCCGGCGCGAGAACGGCGAAACGCTCGTCGACACGCTCCGGGGAGTCTTTGCGGCGCGCCTGCGCGAAGGGCAGATCGCGGATCTGAACCTCGCGCGCACGACGGTCGACAACCTGGGTGCGATTCCCGGGCTGCGACAGGCCGTCGAGCGCCGCGCGCGCGAGGAAGCGCCGGCGCTCCTCGCGCGGACGAGCGACATCGAGATGCTCGAGGTGGGCGGATCCGTCGCGGACGGCACCGTCGACGTCACGGCGTTCCGGCTCGTCGCGCCGGACTACTCCGTCGACACGCGCGGGCGCGTCGCGTTCGACGGCAATTTCGATCTCGACGGCGAGCTCGTGCTCGGAGCGCACGCCACGGCCGCGCTCGCGTCGAAGTCGGGCATCCTGGCCTTGCTCGCTCCGGCCGGGGAGACGATCCGCATCCCCGTGTCGATCGAGGGCGTCTATCCGGAGCTCGTGAGCGCGCCCTCGCAGGCGTTCGTGAGCGGCGCACTCCCGCACGCCGCTCGCGAGCAGGAAGCGTCGACGGCGACCGGCTTCCTGCGACAGTTCCTCGGGAGCCTCGGTACCGCGCCCAGCGGGGAGACGCGTGGGGAGACGCGCGCAGAGACGCGCGGGGGCGCGCCGTCCCAGTGAGCGAGGGAAGCGCCGCGCGGCCCGAGGCGTGGGTCGAGCTGCCCGCCGCGGGCCTCTGGGCGCGCGCGCTTCGCACGGCGAAGGTCGAGGTGGCTTTCTTCAAGCACCTCTTCGAGTCGTACGAGGAGGTCGCTCTCGTCCGCACGGCCGAGACCGTCGGCGACGACGTGATCCTCGCGATCGTCGCACCGCCGGACTTCATCGCCGTCGCGGACGAGATCCTCGAGGACGTCGCGCGGCGCGGTAGCCCCGTCCTCGTGCCGGCGGAGCTGCCGGCGCGCTGCCGAGAGGACTGGTTCCTCGAGGAGTGGGCCTAGCCTGCATTTCTCACCAGATCCCTACTGCGGCGGCCGATAGCACCGAATCTTCGCGAGCTTCTCCCTCCGGGCTCCTCGACGTACTGTTCAAGTACGCCTGCGTCGCCCTCCGGTCCGAGGCTCGCGAATCTTCGGCACTCTCGACCGCCTCGCGACGTGATCTGGTGAGAAATGCAGGCTAGCTACCCCTCGACCGACTCTTCCGGCGGCTTCCGCGCGAACAGGTACGCGACGCCGATGCTCGCGACGTAGAGCACGACGAGCGGGCCGGCGAGGAGGAGCTGCGAAGCCACGTCCGGCCCCGGCGTCAGGACGGCGGCGATCACGACTATCGCGATGATCGCGTACCGCCACGGGCGGAGAAGCGTCATGTGATCGATCATGCCGATCCGCGCGAAGAAGAACGCGAGGACGGGCAGCTCGAACGTCACGCCGAACGCGAGCAGAAGACGCGCGCTGAACGAGAGGTACTCGCTGATGCGCAGGGTCGGCGCGATGCCGATCGTCTCGTACTGCTCGAGGAAGAATCGGAAGCCGACTTCGAAGACGAGGATGTAGCAGAAGTACGCTCCGGCGAGGAAGAAGAGCGTCCCGAAGACGACGAACGGGACGACGTAGTACCGCTCGCTGTCGTGCAGGCCGGGCGCGACGAAGCGCCAGATCTGAAAGAGGAGCGCCGGCGACGCGACGAAGACGCCCGCGACGAACGCGACCTTCAGCTTCGTGAAGAACGCCTCGGCGACGCCGGTGCCGATCAGCTCGACGTGCTTCCCGTCGGCTGCGGCGTGCAGCGGCTGGACGAGGATCTCGAAGAGGACGTCCGCGTACCAGTAGGACGCGGCGAAGCCGAGCATCACGAACAGGAGCGACTTGATGATGCGCCAGCGGAGCTCTTCCAGGTGCTCCGTCAGCGGCATCTCGACGTCGGCCATGCGATCTCCCGGAAGCGCGAAGCGGGGGCGCGGGACCGGTGCTCAGGACCCCGAGCGCGGGACGCTCGCGGAGGGAGCCGCGGTCGATTCCGCTTCGGAGGTCGTGCTCGAAGCGCTCGAAGCGGCCGCTGCTTCGGGCGTCGTCGGCGCGGCGGCGCTCGCGTCGGGTGACGCCGTGGAAGCCGGTAGCGTCGCGGGATCTGCGGAGGCGGCTGCGGCGTCCGCCGTGGCCTTCAGGTTCGCGGTCTGCCGCGCGGCCCGCTCTTGCTGGCGACGCAGCCGATCGTGCTCGCGCGCCTCCGCTTCGATCATGTCGCGCGCGCCCTGGAGCTCCTTGTTCACCTCGCCGGTGACCTTGCGAAACTCCGCGAGACCCTTGCCGAGCGCCCGGGCGATCTCGGGAAGCCGGCGTGGGCCGAGGACGACGAGGGCGACGACGAGGATGACCGCAAGCTCGGGCATCCCGATGCCGAACATCGTGTCGAACGCTAGCCGATGGACGGCGCGGATTCAATTTCGCCGTCGCTGCGCGACGAGTCAGAGGTGCCAGTACGGACGCAGGATGTGCTTCAGCGGCTCGATCGCCTCGCCGTCGTGCTCGTTCGGCTCGACGCTCCGCGCGTCGCCCGCGCGGACCATCTGCCCGAGAGACGCTTCGGCGGAGCTGCGGATCGCGTCGAGGTCGTAGCCGCCTTCGAGCACCGCGGCGAGCCGTCCGCCGGACACGTCGCGCGCCACCTCGAGCAGGCGTCGCATCATCCCGATGAAGCCGTCCTCGCTGACGCGCATTCCGCCGAGCGGGTCGCGGCGATGGCAGTCGAACCCGGCGGACACGAGCACGAAGTCGGGCGCGAACTGGCGCAGGACCGGATCGATCACCTCGTCGAACGCGAGGAGATACGCGGCGTCGCCGACGCCGGCGGAGAAGGGCACGTTGACGGTGAAGCCCTCGCCCTCGCCGCGGCCGACGTCCGTCGCTGCCCCAGTTCCCGGATAGTACGGGTACTGGTGCGTCGAAACGTAGAGGACGCTCGGGTCGTCGTAGAAGATCGCCTCGGTGCCGTTCCCGTGATGGAGGTCGAAGTCGACGATCGCCACGCGCTCGCAGCCGCGACGGCGCAGGTGTCGCGCCGCGATCGCGACGTTGTTGAAGAGGCAGAAGCCCATCGCGCGCTCCGCCGTCGCGTGGTGGCCGGGCGGACGGACGAAGGCGAAGGCGTTGTCGACGGCGCCGCACGCGACGGCGTCCGTCACCTCGAGGAGGCCGCCCGCGGCGAGGAGCGCCACCTCGTAGGAACGCTCGGAGGTCGCGGTGTCGGCGTCGATCCGCGCGTGGAGCTCGCCTTCGGTCTCGCGGATGCGCGCGAGGAGCTCGGGCGTGTGCGCGCTGCAGACCTCTTCCGCCGTCGCGAGGCGCGGCGCGATGCGCTCGAGCGCAGGACCGCTCCAGTCGTGCACGAGGTCTTCGAGGACGGCGATCCGGTCCGGGCGCTCGGGATGATCGCGGCCCGGATCGTGCTCGCGGAAGCGGGGATCGATCAGGATGCCCGTCCGCGTGCTCACATCGCGCCTCCGCCTCCGCCTCCGCGTCCGGTGTCGAGCGAGCGGCTCCAGCGCCGGTCGGAAGGCGGCGTGTTCGGGTAGGGCGCGGGCGGCGGCCGCTCCGCGCGAGGCGGGTAAGCGGATGGAGGCTCGACCGGCGCCGAGCGCGAGTGGAACGCGGGATCGCTCGGTCCGGAGCCGCCGCCGTACAGAGGAGCCGTCGAGCCCGCGCGGTACGGGTTCCCTCCGCGGTAGATCCGGTCGCCCGCGCCGGTCCGCACCCGCGGCGCGGCCGGGTCGGCGCGGTACGGGTTCGAGTGGAACGCGGGATCGCTCGGACCGCCGTTCGCGTAGCGCGGATCGCGAGGCGCGGAGCGCGCGTAGCGATTCGTGCTGTCGTACCAGCTCGGATCGCGCGGCGTCCGGTAGACCTCGCTCGTCGTCGAGGGACCCGACGGCCGCTGCCACGGATCGTACCCCGGCCCGTACGCTCGCGCTTGCTCGTGGGGAGAGGCGGGCTCCGGCTCGGCCGAAGGCGCGGCAGGCTCGGTGCCGCGCCGATACGCCTCGAGGATCGTTCCCGGTTGACCCGGCGCGCCGCGCGTCCCCGAGCTCTTGTCGACGTTGACGAGGATGATGTCCGCCGGGACGTCGAAGTCGCGCACCGGCTCGGTCGCGAGCGCCGTCTCCATGAAGGACTTCCAGACGGGCGCGGCGGATCGTCCCCCGGTCTCCTGCTTGCCGAGCGTGCGGTCCTGGTCGTAGCCGACCCAGACCCCGGCGAGGAGCTCGGGCGTGTAGCCGACGAACCACGCGTCGCGCATGTCGTTCGTCGTCCCGGTCTTGCCCGCGACGGGGCGATCGAGCTTCGCGCGCTTGCCGGTGCCGTTCTCGACGACGCTCCTCATGAGATTGACGGTGAGGTACGCCGTCTCCGGCGGGATCGCCGCCTCGGAGCGCACGGGGAACTCGTCGAGGAGGCGTCCCTGGCGGTCGGTGATCGCGGTGATGAAGCGCGGCTCGACCCTCTGACCCAGGTTCGCGAACACACCGTATGCGCAGGCGAGCTCGAGCAACGTCACCTCGGAGCTGCCGAGCGCGATGGAGAGATTCTTCGGGAACGGGCGATCGAGTCCGAAGCGGGGCAGGTAGTTGAGCAGGTACCGGAGGCCCATCGCGTCGACGAGCTTCACGGTGACTACGTTCAGCGACTTCGTCAACGCCTCGCGGAGCGTCGTCGGTCCCTGGAAGCGGTCGTTGAAGTTCTTCGGGCTCCAGGTCTGGCCCGGGCCGACGTGGTAGCTGACCGGCGTGTCGCTGATGATCGAGGTCGGGGTGAAGCCGCGATCGAGCGCCGCCGTGTAGATGAGCGGCTTGAACGCGGAGCCGGGCTGGCGGAGCGCCTGCGTCGCACGGTTGAACTGGCTCTCTCCCCAGTCGAGGCCGCCGACCATCGCGGTGACGTCGCCGGTGCCGGGACGGATCGCGATCAAGGCGCCCTGCGTCGCGTTGTCGTGCGCGATCTCGAGCCGGCGGGCGTTTCCCTCGCCGGCGACGCGCGCCTGGAACATGTCGCCGGCCGCGGGCTCGTAGCCGCCGCGCGTCGCCCACGCGAAACCGGCGGGGCTGATCGTCGTGATGCCGCTCGCCCAGCGCACCCAGACGCCGCCGTCGCGCGAGCGCACGCGGCCGTCCCTTCCGGGGATGACGACGACCTCGAGCGTTGCGCCGGTCTCGGGAAGATCCCCCGCGGTGGTCGAGTGCGCGTTCGCGACGAGCGGCTTCCACTGCTCGGGCGTCAAGCGCTTCCGCGGACCGCGGAAGCCCTGGCGCTCGTCGAGGGCGGCGACGCCTTCGCGCACCGCGCGATCGGCGGCGGCTTGCATCCGGAGGTCGAGCGTCGTGTGGACGTCGAGGCCGATCTGGTACGCGGCGTTCCCGCCGTAGCGGCCGACGAGGAAGCGGCGCACGTGCTCGACGAAGTACGGAGCGAGACCATCGACGCCGGTTGACCGCTTCTTCGCGAGGACGATCGGCTCCTGCTCCGCCGCGAGAGCCTCCTCGTGCGTGAGGAAGCCCGCGTTCACCATCTGGCGCAGCACGTAGCGCTGCCGGCGAAGAGCGTGCTCCATGTTGCGCGTCGGCGAGTAGCGGCTCGGCGCCTGCGGCAAGCCCGCGAGGAGGGCGGCTTCGCCCGTCGTGAGCTGCGCGACGTCCTTTCCGAAGTACTCGTTCGCCGCCGCCTGGACGCCGTAGGCGCCGTTCCCGAGGTAGATCTGGTTCAGGTACAGGTAGAGGATCTCGTCCTTCGTCAGCTCGTGCTCGAGCTGGATCGCGAGGAACATCTCCTTCAGCTTCCGCTCGTAGCTCCGCTCGGGCGTGAGAAGTAGCGCCTTGACGACCTGCTGCGTGATCGTGCTGCCGCCCTGGCGCGTGCTGCCGGCGCGATAGTTGTTCAGCGCGGCGCGGCCGATGCTGATCAGGTCGATGCCGCGGTGATCGTAGAAGCTCGCGTCCTCGGCGGCGACGAACGCGAGCTGCACCATGCGCGGGATCTTGTAGATCGGCGTCAGGTAGCGCTTCTCGACGTAGAACTCGGCGACGACGGTGCCGTCGTTCGAAAGGACGCGCGTCGTCACCGGCGGCTTGTAGTCAAGGAGCTTCTCGACGGGCGGCAAGCCGGTCGTGAACTGTCGATACAGGAGTGCGGCGCCGCCGCCGACGAGGGCGAGCAGCAGGATCCCGAAACCGAACAGGAACGACTTGAAGGGCCGCCTCGGGGCCTTCCGCCTCTCCACCTTCCCTCGCCTCGCCGCCACCCGGGCGAACCCTACACCAACGCGGCCGCGACGGCCACGATCGTGGACGCGTTGGCGCCGCAATGGACACGGGGAGGAGGGACGGTGATACTCCAGTCGATCATGAGTCGCGTGTCGCGAGGAGGTCCCCCGGCGTTCCCCGCGGCGGACACGGGAGGCCGAGACGGCGGCGGTTCGGGCCGCTCCTCGCCCGGCTTGCGCCTCCTCGAGCGCGTCAGTGCGCTGATCGGCGAGTCGGTCAACCTGAAGGAGACCCTCGAGAGCGTCGTCGAGGTCGTCGCCGAGCGCATGCGCACCGAGGCGTGCTCGTTTTACCTCCTCGACGAGGACGGGACGACGCTGACCCTCTGGGCGACGGTCGGTCTCGATCGCGCCGCCGTCGGCCGCGTGCAGATGCGGATCGACGAGGGTCTCACGGGCCTCGTCATCCAGACGATGGACGCGGTGTCCGTGCCGGACGCGCCCGTCCACCCGCGCTTCAAGTTCTTCCCGGAGACCGGCGAGCAGCGCTACCACTCGTTCCTCGGCGTGCCTCTCCTCGAGCGCCGCGAGCCGCTCGGCGTGCTCGTCGTGCAGACCCTACGCCGCCGGAAGTTCACGACCGAGGAGGTGAGCCTCCTCCGGAACATCGCGACGCAGATCGCCGCGATGCTCGTGCAGGCGAGGCTCCTCGAGAGCCTGCAGATGAAGGACCGTGAGCAGGCGGACTTCCGCCGTCGGACGCTCGACACGCTCCGCCGGCTGCAGGCGTTCGAGCGCCAGGCGAAGGCGCGCGGCGACGCCGCCGAGGCGCGCGACCCTGGCGAGCGCCTGCGCGGCATCGGCGCCTCGCCCGGCTTCGGCATCGGCCGGGCGCACGTGCTCCGGCCGCAGCTCGCCCTCGAGGACATCCAGGACCGCGCCTCGGAGGACACGGAAGCGGAGCTCCGGCGGTTCGAGGAGGCGCTCGAGTTCGCGGCGCGGGATCTCGATCGGCAGCGGGGCAAGATGGAGGACGTCCTCCCCGAAGCGACGGGCAAGATCTTCGACGCGTACATGCTGATGCTGCGTGACGAGACGCTCGCGCGTCGCACGCGCGAGCTGATCACGGACGGATCTTGCGCCGAGTTCGCCGTGCGGTGCGTGGTCGAAGAGTACCTCGTCGCCTTCGACCACGTCGAGGATCCCTACCTCCAGGAGCGTGCCCTCGACATCAAGGACATCGGGCAACGCCTGCTGCGCTTCCTTCTCGGGATCGACGCGGGCGCCACGCCTTCGCCCGGGGACGGCAGCGTGCTCGTCGCCCGCGAGCTCACGCTGATCGACCTCGCAGAGATCGACCCGATGCGCCTGCGGGGCATCGCGCTCGCGACGGGCGGCGCGACCTCGCACACGACGATCCTCGCGAAGTCTCTCGAGATCCCGACGGTCGTCGGCATCGAGCACCTCCTGGATCACGTGGACGAAGGCGACGAGGTGATCGTCGACGGCAACGCGGGCGTCGTCTACCGGCGTCCGGGCCCCGAGGTCGTGCGCGAGTACCAGCGCATGGAAGGGGACTATCGCGCGTTCAACGAGAAGCTCGCCTCCTTGCACGACGAGCCCGCGGAGACGACGGACGGACGCCGCGTCGTCCTGCTCGCGAACGTCGGCCTCGTCGGGGACGTCGAGCTCGCGAACCGGCACGGCGCGGAAGGCGTCGGTCTCTACCGCACCGAGTTCCCATTCATCTCGTACCGCGAGTTTCCGAGCGAGCACGAGCAGCTCGAGATCTATCGCAAGGTGATCCGGCGGATGCAGGGGCGGCCAGTCACGGTGCGCACGCTCGACCTCGGCGCCGACAAGTATCCGCAGTACCTGCACATCCCGCAGGAGGAGAACCCGTTCCTCGGCTGGCGCTCGATCCGCGTGTCGCTCGAGATGCCGGAGATCTTCGACGTCCAGCTTCGCGCGGTTCTCCAGGCGGCTCTCGAAGGTCCGACGCGCCTTCTCCTGCCGATGATCTCGTCGCTCGAGGAGATCCTGCAGGCGAAGGAGATGATCACCGACACGCTGCGCGACCTCGAGCGCGAGGGGATCCCGCACGCGAGGGACCTGCCGCTCGGGATCATGGTCGAGGTGCCGTCCGCGGTGCACCTGGCGCCGCAGCTCGCGCTCGAGGCGGACTTCCTCTCGATCGGGACGAACGACCTGATCCAGTACCTCCTCGCCGTCGATCGCAACAATCGGAAGGTAGCGCCGCTCTACCAGCCGCTGCACCCTGCGGTGCTGGGAGCGATCGCGCAGGTCGTGAAGGCGGGCCGCGCGGCGGGCAAGCCTGTTTCGATGTGCGGCGAGATGGCGGCCGATCCGATGGCGACGCTGATCCTGCTTGGCCTGGGCCTCGACGAGCTCAGCATGGAGCCGTTCTTCATCCCGGTCATCAAGCAGCTGATTCGCTCGGTGCCGTACGCGTCCGCGGCCGAGCTCGCCGAGCACGCGCTCGGTCTGAAGACGGTGCGCGAGATCAAGAGCGCCGTCTTCGACGCGATGCGCGCGCACGGCGTGATCGAGCTGCTGGACATGTTCCAGTAGGCGCAGGCGGATTCCGCTGGCGCCCGCGGCGTCTCCGGCCACTTCGCAGTGCACTTGCCTGGAGGCTGGATCGTCGAGCGAGGAGGCCCGCCTCCCTCGTGTGCCTCAGCTTCCTTCGGCCGATTTGCGGCCGGTGCTCGAGCTTGCCGTCCCACCGAAGGCTTCGACGAGGCGATCCATGCCCGAAAAGAGAACCTCGACGCTGTAGCCGCCGAGAAACGCGAGCGCGAACGGCGAGAGAGACTTGAAACCGGTGGCTCCGGAGAAGGCCTCGCCGAAGAACCACGACAGGGCAGCACCGGCCAGGGCGCCGAGAGGAAGGCGTAGCCGGTAACCGACGTCGGATTCGAACGATACTTTCTGGATCTCTCCGGCGAGACTTCGCAGGATGTAGACGGCGCTTCCCAGGAGGCCGTAGAAGAGGGGCAAGAGGTAGCTCTGCAGCGTCACCGGGATGAACCGGGCGAGCGCACGGACGCGATTCTCTTCTTTGAGCTGGTCGTCGACCGGCCCTTCCTTCGAACCACTCTCGTCCGGGACTGCGCCTTCGAGATCCGACTTGAACGGGATGAACCGGGTCGCGAACGTCACCCAATCGCGGAGCTCGGCGCTGGAGGCTTGGGCCGCGTAACGGCGCGCCTTCCAGTCCGCTGCCAGCTCGCCGTACTTGGCGTCGGATGGCAGGTCTGGCTCGTCGTTCGGGCCCAAAGCTCTCTCGATCTCGCTCTTCCTCTCGGCCATCTTCAGCTTGAGTTCCTGCGCTTCGGCTTCCTTCTTTTGCAGGGTCTCGACGATCTGCACGCCGTAGACCCAGTACGCCTGTACGATGACGACAATCAGTATCGCGATGATCGCATAGAGCCGGTACCGAGCGACCGCCCATTCGGCTCGTGTCCGAAGGCGCCCTCCATGTGTCTCCTTCAGGGTCGCGGCGCGGACGCTGAGAAGCGTCGCGGGGCGTATCGCGCCCGCAAGGGCCGAGTACGCCCTCCAGAACTCGAGCTCGGACTCGACCTCGGGAGCGGTCGCCGCTCGGAAGCGGATGACCGCTGTCCCGACCTCGGGCGCGATGTCGATTCCTCGGCTTGCCGCGAAGTAGAGGAGCAAGCTTGCCTCTTCGATCGCCTGGCTCCCATGGGTTGGCGCAGCTGCGGCGGATCCCTTGGCGACGACGGCGGCGGCGGGTAGAGGCGAAGACGGGGCCGCGACCTGCGCTGGAGCGCCCATGCCCTGCTGCTCGCTCAGGGTCCCATGCGGACTTGAAACGTGCAGTCGCCCTGTCGATCGCGCAAGCTTTCAGCGCAGGGCACAGGGTCGTCCTTCGCGTCGACGACCTCGACGAGCCAGCTCCCCGGGTGCGTGTTTTGCTTGACGCTCCAGGTCCTCCAGTCGAAGTAGCCGCGCTCGCCGTCTTCGAGCTTGAGCTCGGGAACTCGGTCCTTTCGACCGACGTCCAGATCGATGAAATCGATCGGATCCGTCGTTCCCTCGAAGTCGAGATCCGTTCCGGTCTGGAAATACCACTTGTGAAAGATCGGCAGTCGACCCTCTCGGCGAAGCCGGTCCAGAGCTCCTTCCGATCCTTCGAGTCGCATCCAGAGAGAAACTGGTGCCACGACCTCGGGGGAGCGAGTGAAGGAGTTCTTCACCTCGCGCGCGACGACGGCGCGCCCGAACTTCGCGTCGGCGATCCAGACGCCGGGCTGCTGGGCTGAGCCCTGGGTGGGCACGAGTGAGAGGCCGAGCGGAAGGCTGACAGCCACTGCAAGAGCGATCCGCCGCCGGATCACGTTCGGGGCCGGGGAAACAGGAAGGAGCTTGCGCCTCATGGTGCCTCCGTCCGCGTCCAGAATCCTAAACGAATTGCCTTTTCGGCTGGACACCTCGAGCGAGCGCCCAGCCGTTGCTCGACGCGCACGCGCGTCCTTTTCACCCGATCGCAGTGCGCGGACATCGCTGGCTGTCCTTCCGTTGCAACTGCGCGGCCAGGCCGCGCTGCTCGGGGCGCGCGGGCCTGCGACGGCAGGCTGCCTGCCGGACCCCTCGAGTTCATCGAATCTGGATCGAAAACTGCGCGAGCTGTGGCGCGCGCTCGGCTAGCCTGCATTTCTCACCAGATCCCTACTGCGGCGGCCGATAGCACCGAATCTTCGCGAGCTTCTCCCTCCGGGCTCCTCGACGTACTGTTCAAG
>Ga0194132_10003417_pt1 | contig 28277 bp, 20 predicted proteins | sample TA2KigOf80mmetaG_FD_148612 | JGI IMG/M metagenome (GOLD analysis project Ga0194132, IMG submission 148612) | Freshwater microbial communities from Lake Tanganyika, Tanzania - TA2015054 Kigoma Offshore 80m | ecosystem: Environmental > Aquatic > Freshwater > Lake | place: Tanzania: Lake...
ACCGAAAGCGAAATGAAGACAAGACGTGGACAGGACAATCAGGCGGTAAGTAAGAGAGTAACAGCGACGGGATTCGCTAACGCGAATCCCTTGAGATCGCCTAGACCGCCCCATAAATGAGGCGGATTGCGGCGATCATTTGTTCAACATCGTCACGTGGCTGACCCTCTGACACCACCAAACAGGTCATCCCAAGTGGGTTGATGACGCAGCATCAGAGGTGCGCGAACCATCTCATCTGCAGCGATAAAAATCGCAGCAAAAAAATCGCGCATATTTTTAGCGCGCATGATTTTGGGAGTATGAAACGGTTCCGGTAGCGAAGAACGTAGATAACTCCAGAGAATCCGTAACCGACCAAATGCAGTGTTTGACAGCGCGATGTCCCCAATTCCACCGTAACGGTCAAACACCAGTGGCACGTGGGCGACCATGGCCGTCAACTCGGCCGTCATGTGTTCCCATGCTTGGTCACTTGTGCCGCAATAGTGAAGGAGACGACCACGCAGTATTTTAGCGATCAGCTTCTCTGGCGCCTTGATACTTATCTCATGTAGCAAAGCATAACAAAGCAGTGCATTTGCAAACGCAATTAAGTTTATTTCTTGGTGCATACGCGAACGAATTTCGTCAAAAACCCAGGGATTTCTGAGCAGCCCACGACCAATCATCACTCCTTTGATTGTGGGGGCGACACTCCGGATTTCATCCGCAGTCTCAATGCCGCAAACATCACCGGAAGCCCAGGTCTGCGTTGCTGTTGCACTCGCTGCGTACTCGATTAAATCCCACCTAGCATGGCCGCGGTAGCGATCCGCTCTGGTGCGACCGTGCACTGTCAGGCGAGCCAGCGGTAGGTCAGCGATGACCTGCACAAGCTGTCCAAACTCAGCAGCGTCATCGACGCCTAGACGCATTTTTACTGCCAAACGACCTGGGCCAAGATGTTGGGCAAGCTTCGCAATAGTGCGGCCAAAGCGCGCCGGATCGCGCAAGATCCCACTACCAGCTTGATGCCCCACACAACTTGGTGAGGGACAGCCGCAATTTAATTCGATTGCTGCGGCTACCTCTGGCGGTAAAAGCGCCTCGGTCTGCATAAACAGATCTATGTCGCCTGTGATGAGCTGAGGCGTCAATTCATAAGGCATCATGCCGCGCAGCTCAAACAATTCAGGTGCAAAGAGAAGCGGCAAATGACCGTCGGGGTGAGTGCGCGTGACGCGTAAAAACGGCGTAGTCATCGCCATGGGGCGCGACGTCATAGCTAGCCAAAGGCGCATCGGGAAAGTGGTGAAACCTTCCATCGGAGCTACGCTTGTGTTGAGGGAACCTACCAAAACTGATCCACTTGATTGTTGTTAAAATAGGCCATCCTAACAGATCCGAAATGGCCTTTTTGCTCTTGTTACTAACTGGTTGTGCCACCAAGCGTAAATGTTGAGAAGGCAGTTAAGACGGTCGATCTTCTTCGTGGTGCACCAAGTTCTTCGCGCTAGTCGCTTTATACGATCACGAAACATGGCACAAGTATGATTCAACGCAAACAACGGGTCCCTTCCACCGCGCTTGAGCTCACCCTGTCCTACCACGCAGCCGCGCCTACCTTTGAAAGCCTGATGAACCACCGGCTTCGGAAATATTTTTTTAACTATACGTCGATAGCGCGGACACTGATCAGATTTCAATACAGTGAGACTCGGACAAAGGCGCGCTACCTCCTTTAACACTGCCTCCAAAGATTCGCGGCGATGGTCCTTGCGCGGTCCGTATCTTTTTAAAGCAACATCCTTAAGAAGACCATTCGCAGGCATTTGTGCCGCGCTCACCGCAAGCACCTGCCTAGTCGATGCCGACACAGCCAGTGCGATCGATACAGGCTTACATTTCGAGTGCTCAAACGTCTCCATCTCGTCAAAAACAGCAATAGTTTCCGATCCATCAACCAAATCTTGAGAGTTGCGTGCTTTTAAATGAAACTCTGCCCTTGCACCAAGCCGGATGACCTTTCGAGCTACCGTGACTGGTCGGCAGCCAAGCATGCGTGAACACCCACGCTGAGATACGGATTCCATAAGACTACGCATGACTAACTGTGTGAGGTGCGGCTTGCGCTCGCGATAAGTAAGTCCACCAGTTTGTGCGGAAAATGCGGAGCGACAAAGCTTACAGAAATAACGCTGAATACGCGGCATGTGTCCCGTCACGCGCTTAAAAAATCCGTATTTAATTACCGCCCCATAATCTTTTGGACAAATGGGACAAGCGGGACGCACTTTAGACCTAGAAGACATAACTCTCTCTCCCTACTTTGAAGAGCGAGTTATGATTCATCTCCGTTGCAGAGAGAAGTGACATGAGCCTTCAGCACGATGACTTATGAATCTCTCACCAACAGTTAAGTGGATCAGTTTAAAGGCCACCCATGTACGAACTCAGCTTGATCCACACCGAACCGATCTTGATCTCTCCTTGCACCTGAACCAGTTGGCGCTCGGGCGTAGACGTGGAAATCCAGGCCCACACGTCGCCCTTTTGCTGTAGGTCCTTACCGATGAAAGTTTGGAGTCTTAGCTTCACCGTGTCGAACGTCCCGGCGGGCACCGTCACTTTTTCCATCGCCACGGGTTCGGCTTCGAGGAACCAGTTTTTCTCCGAGGTATAGACCAAGGCCTTCTCGATAGTCCCCATCTTAAAATTACGAGTTCGCAGGTTGTAGACCACTCCGAGAGCATCGTTCGCACCTTGTGTCAGCTCGTGGTCCACGTTGTCTTCTGGCTTTTCCGGCAGCTGAATTCGTTCGTGAACATGGCAGTGATCGTGATCGAAGCTAAGCCACTTTTTCTGCTGAAAACTGGTACCGAACAGCCGCCCCTCGTTCTGTTCCAGATAGAACTGGCTGACGCCGAAATCCCACGGCCGCGATACTGCCTCCATTGCTTCCTTTGCAACGAAGATAGACTTGAACCAATCCCCCGTCGCGGCATCGATTCGAAAGACGCGATGCCACAGTCCATTGTGACGCCGCGGCGCACGCACCTCCATAGTGGCGTAGCCAGCCTTGATGCCCGACCAGGTGAGCTCGTAGGTGGCTGCCTCACCGGATTTGAATGGGACGTCTGCATAGACGTGCGAGCGCGGGATATCGGCCGGCATCTGGGTGGCCTTCGGACATTCGCTTGGAGGGGGGCTGGGGTTAGCCACTGCGAGGCCAACCATAGGACTCACCGAGACCCAGGCACCAGCCAGGACCAAAAACTTAGGACAGCACAATCCGGCTAACTTTCTCATCAGGGAGCCTCACCGCACCGCATCTATAGGGTTCTTTCAGCAATCATAGCAGAATTTAATACCCGAGCCAAAGCTGCCGGCCTGAGACTTAAGACCCTTAAACCGATAATAAAAGTGAGCAAGTCTACCCAGAACCTTGGGGACCGCTATCAATTCACCACTCTCATCGTTGCCACCGGACTCTTTACCTGAGACAGCACCGAACCTGTCCACCGGGAACAACTTCGCCATCTTGCTCGGTAGCGACGGGGGCATCAACCACCCGATGCGACAAAGCAGGCGCGCAGTCTTTGATTTCGTGCGGTCCCTTGAGGAACGCGGCCGCGACACGGTGGTCGAGTACCCGGAGGCGGACGATCTTATAGCAAATAAAGAACCGCCCTAAATCCCGGATTTAGAACGGTTCTCGTTTATTGATTCGCTCGCAATCTGACAGATCAACTTTTGGAAGCAACTACGCTAATTTTGCAGGTCGTATCCTCTTGGCATTTAGCCTCTTTGTCGAACCCAGTTGGAGTTGGTGCCTTCCATGTTAGATCAGGTATCCAACCGCAATGCTGCGTGTTGTGATCTTTATACAGCAACCCGCCGCTACTATTTGGAGCGAACGCGAGAGTACATTCACAAATCCAGCGGTGGTTAGGGCATGAAGCGTCCGCGTTAGTCCTACCAGCCTCTGATTCGCTCCTACCACCGTGTTCTCCGAATCGGAGGTTAAATTTACGAACGTGGCCGTTGTCACACACGTCTACTGGAGGATTGGTGGTTTCGCACTTGGCATAGTTCTGCTTGCCGGGTGTATTGTCGTTTGCGGAATCCTTGGCAACGCATTGCTCGACCATCTTCTTGCACGCGGACAGTGTGGAATCGATCACTTTAATGTACTTACCTTCGTTTACCTCTTTCATTATTTGTGGGATCGTCTTGAAAACTTCTCTTACAGTTTCGCCGTCCTGCTTGATTCTCTCTGTAGCGATATTGCCAACTGCACCAATCGCCGCATCTGATGGCATTGATGGCCCATCCGCAAGATTCAGTTTAGCCTGATCTACATCCTTAGCCAACTTGGCGAATATATCCGAGACCAAATCGGCACGAACAGCGCGGATAAAATCGTCAGGTTGATAGGTCTTCGTTATGTTATTCAGCCTGTTCGAGTCGCCATTGGCCTTGAGTTTATCGCGACGAATGTCTCTAGCAACCTGAAAATCGCGAGCGGTGATTGGTCCAAGGTTCTTCCCGAATCGGGAAATAAAAGCACCGTAAGATCCCTTATAACCTTTATTGAAGACCTTTCGACTCCGCGCAAGCAGAACGTCGGCGTCTTTGAATTCCTCCCCATCAATCGTTATCTTCAGATCCTTAGAGGCAATCGCTCCGCCTGCATAATCCGGCGAAGCCTTCAAAACGGCATCAAACTCTGACTTGAATACCGGAGTTTCTTTCAGCTTATCGTAAGCGGTGTAAAAGGCCTCTGCTTCTTGCGATATTTTAACGTCTGAAAACGAAGCACTCTTGCTCGTATCGCATGCCTGTACCGATATACCGATAGAGCTCACAATCGCAAGGCTCGCGCTCAATTTAATTCCGAAAGACGATCCTAGGTACGCAGCTTTCTGATTTTTTTTACTTAGGTACATGATTAACCATCCCCCTTTGTTTTGTTCCCCGAAAACCGACAATCATGAAAGACTTTGAATCCGACTTGTCTAAATCGCGTTATATTGCTCAAGTTAAAGCAAAAACCTTGCCAAGCTTTGATCGCTACGGGTTGCCACAGCCAACATCGTGGCCTACAACGTCGGAAACAGTTTTAAAATCGGCCTTTTAAAAAAAACGTTCCCGGCTCAGGCCGCGTTCTCCCAAATGCAATAAACGTCAATTTTATGTGCTTTTTATTTGCAAGAAATGACAGTGCACGGCTGATGATGGGAAGAAAAATACAACAATCTTGATGGTTTTGCGATTTCTGTTTAGCTATTAGACTAAGCTGTCTAAGGGTTTGACAGCATCCACTTTGAGATTGGGTCGCAAGATTAAACGGCGGTGGGCTTAGCTGAGCGACGCGCTCAGAGGGCCTGCGTTCCTTGAGGCGGGCCGATAGCAAAGTCAAACGGCGCCTAGATCCCGCAAGCATGCCCAAGGCCGCCGCACAGAACGGGTCGGCGCAGCTAATCTGCTCGGTCGCCGAGATGCCGGAAAAGCTGACCGAGATCCTGGGCGGAGTTGGTGGCGGAAGACGCCGGGTTGGCTGAGTGGACTCTTACTGCCGCCCGCCCAAGGACCGCCGGCCAAAAAAATACCCGCCCTCCGGCCAATCTCCCGCCTTATTCCGTTGACTTAACTCGGCCTGCATGCTAACGAAAATGCCTCTTGGATGATCAAGGTACGCCGCTGGCTCAATGGGGGGCAAAGCGGACTTAGGAGAAACACCCTAACATGCAGTTACAAGAAACAAAGATGGCAAGACTCGGGACAGTGAAATGGGAAGATGAGGATTCGGACTTCGACCTCGACGGTGCGGGTAGCAATGACTTTGCGGAGATGCTCGACGGCGCTCCTGGTGGCGCAAATATCCGTGAAGGGACTATCGTTAAGGGCCGCGTCGTACGCCTAACTGACGATCTTGTCATCGTGGACATTGGCCACAAGTCCGAAGGTGAGATTCCGCTGGGCGAATTTTTGGGTCCAGACGGCGTTAAGGTTAAGATCGGCGACGACGTCGAAGTCTACCTGGACACCTTTGAAGACAACGAAGGCGAGCTAGTGCTCAGCCGTGAGCGTGCTGAAATGCTCCGCGCTTGGGACCGCATCTCGGATGCCTATGACAAGGACGAGACGGTTGAAGGCGTGATCATGGCCCGGGTTAAGGGCGGTCTGTCGGTGGACATCGGCGTTAAGGCATTCTTGCCTGGTTCGCAGGTCGACCTACGTCCGGTTCGCAACTTGGACAAGTTGATCGGCAATAAGCTGCAGTTCAAAATCATCAAGTTCAACAAGAAGCGCGGCAACATCGTTCTTAGCCGTCGTATCTTGCTCGAGCGCGACCGCGAGAAGCTTCGGGCAACTACCCTGGAGAACCTCCAGGAAGGCGCGATGCTCCGCGGTATCGTCAAGAACATCACCGATTACGGTGCGTTCATCGACCTCGGTGGTATCGATGGTCTCCTCCACATTACCGATATGTCGTGGGGCCGCATCAATCATCCGTCGCAGCTCTTTGAAGTCGGCCAAGAAGTCGAAGTCAAAGTTCTTAGCTACGACGAGCAGCGTCAGCGCGTATCCTTGGGCTTCAAACAGCTCCAATCGGATCCGTGGCTATCGGCTGGTGAGAAGTACCCAGTTAACATGCGCACCAAAGGCAAAGTGGTCAGCCTGACTGATTACGGCGCTTTCGTTGAGCTTGAAAACGGCATCGAAGGCCTGATCCACGTCAGCGAAATGTCGTGGAGCAAGCGCGTGCGTCACCCATCGAAGATCGTTCAGGTGGGTGAAGAGGTGGAAGTTGTGGTCCTGGCTCTCGACCTCGAGAACCGCCGCATCAGCCTCGGCATGAAGCAGATTGAGCCAAACCCATGGGAAATCGTTAAAGAGAAGTACCAAGTTGGCGACATCATCCGCGGTAAGATCCGTAACATCACCGACTTCGGTATCTTCGTTGGTATCGAGGACGGCATTGACGGCCTGATCCACATCTCCGACATCAGCTGGACTGAGCGGATTCGCCACCCTGGCGATCTGTTCAAGAAGGGTGACGAAGTTGATGCCAAAGTTCTGCAAATCGATACCGAAGGCGAGAAGTTCTCGCTCGGCATCAAGCAGCTCAGCGCTGATCCGTTCGTTAAAGCTTCGCAGGAGTTCCGTCCTGGCACCAAGGGCCGCGGCAAAGTTACCAAAGTCACTGACTTCGGCGCCTTTGTTGAAATCGTCCCTGGCGTTGAGGGCATGATCCACGTCAGCGAACTCGCTGATGAGCAAGTGGCTAAGCCAGGTGACATTGCGAAAGAAGGCGACGAGCTGGACTTCGTGGTACTCGCTAGCGACGCCGACGAGCGTAAGTTCTCGCTCAGCCGTAAGGCCTTCCTCCGCAACCTGCAAGGTGATGCTCTCCGTGAGTACATCGGCACCGTTGCTGAGCCGAAGACCGGTTTGGCCGACGCTTTTGCTAAGGCGCAGGCAGCACGCAAGGATACTCCTACCGAGTAATCTTGCCCGGACTGGCTGAAGATCTGTTAAAGTCTTCTTAAGACCCGTCCTCCTTCATCCCTAACCATCGGTGTTAGGGATCTGATGGGAGGGCGGGTTTTTTAAATTTTGCGGAGGTGTGTGTCACGATGCGTTTTCTGTCCCGCCTGGCTAACTTCTGGTTACTCATCACTTTCGTAAGTTTCACCGCGTACTTTGCTGTTTACAATCACGATCGGGTCAGTCTACATCTGCCGCCATGGATCGAGCAGATCACGATGCCCGGGTATATGGTCCATCTTGGCTTCTTTTTCGGCGGAGCAGCGGTTGTGTCCGTTTATTTCGGCATCGATAGCCTGCGTAAGGCACTCATCATCCGCCGGCTGCGCCGCCAACTCCGCGACCATGGCATCGAAGGCATCGAAGATATGGCGCCGCGCCTTGAGCGCGGCAGAGCATCAATGGAATCAGGAGAGCCCACACTTTGACAAATAGCCTCAGCCTTGCCCGTGAAGTAGCCTATGACGCCTATGTGCGGGTCATGGATTTTGGCGACGCGCCCGAAGATGCGACGGAGGCCCTTTACGCCAAGCACGGTGCGGCTTTGACTCGCCTGGACCGCAACTTCATCAAAGAACTCCTCTTTGGCAGCCTGAGGTGGCACTCGAAGATCCTGTGGATTCTGCAGAACACGGCAAAGCGCGACCTTAAACAGGCTACTCCCGAGATCCGGGCCGCCCTTGTGGTCGGTACCTATCAGATCTTCTACATGGACCGTGTACCCGACCGGGCAGCAGTCAACGAAAGTGCCGAGTACATCCGCAAGAAGGGCCAGGCACAGGCCGTGTCTTTCGTTAACGGGATACTGAGACAAATAGCCAGGCGCGCCGAGTACTTCGCCAAGCCGGATAAGCACACAAAGCAGGTCGAGTACCTTTCTCTCCAGTTTGCACATCCCGAGTGGCTGGTACGACGTTGGCTCAGCCGGTTTAAGTTTGACCGGATGGAGAAGATGCTGGCTGCCAACAACCAGCCGCCGCCTTGGACGGCACGCGTCAATCAGCTGAAGACGCCGCTGACTGACGTCTACCTGCTCCAGCAGCAGCTACTACGTGAGGAAAAGGCTCACAGTGAGCGGCGGCCGCTACGCTCGTCTGTTCACCTTAAACAAGCCCCAAGCCTCCAAGATGGCTCGCTATTTCAGCGCGGCCTGTTAACGATTCAAGATGAATCGTCGCAGCTCATCGGTCTTCTGGTCGATCCCCAACCTGACGAACGCATTCTTGATTGTACCTGCGGCCCTGGCGGCAAGCTGACGCACCTTTACGAGCTGTCTGAGGGCAAGGCCCACCTGACGGGAGTAGAAAAGCATCCCACCCAGATGGAGAAGGCTAAGGAAACTTGGACCAGGCTTGGCCACGGCGCTATCACTTGGGTTCAGTCGGACCTGCTGGAGTTTAAGCCTGAGCAACGCTTTGACAAGGTGCTGCTGGACGCCCCGTGCAGCGGTCTGGGCGTGCTCCGGCGCCACCCGGAGGGCAAGTGGCACAAGCGTGAGAGCCTCATTGGCACCATGGCCGAACTCCAAAAACGTCTGCTCGCGCATGTTCTGGACCACCTGCTCAAGGCCGGTGGCGAGCTCGTCTACTCCGTCTGCTCCTTCGAGCCGGAGGAGAGCGAGCAACACGTTGCCTGGATCAGGGAAAAATATGGTGATAGAATCGAACTATTATCACCGGTTCCTCGGTTGCCGGATTATTTTAAGCGGTATGTGACGCGCGATAATCTGTTTCAAGTCTACGCTGGCAACCAAGATGAGATGGATGGATTTGCTGCTTTTATCGTCAGATTGAAGTGACAGGGGGGCCTGCGGCGCCTCCGCAACGAAGGGGGCTCGTGCGTTTCCAATTTGCCATTGCTAGGGTGTTTGCTGTGAGTATGGCGCTTAGCTTTGGCATTACTGACAGCGCTCGCGCCGCCGCCCCGCAAACTTACACGAGCTTCAGTGAACTGCGCTCCGAGGTACTTAATATCATCGGTGGCACAGCGCGACGCCTGTGGCTGACAACCGAGTACTTGACCGACGGTGAGATCGTAACGGCGCTCTACGTGGCTCAGTACCGCAAGGTCGACGTACGGATCCTGCTCGGACGTGCCAAGGCCAGCAGCTACATGTCGCGACTGAATTACCTAAAAAATCAGAACATCCCCGTCTTTCTCCGCCCCGACAATTTCAAGCCCAAATCTGTCAGCACGATTCTGAGCGACGACAAGCTGGTTGAAATCGATGGCGAACTTGACTTCATGTCTAAATACAAAAAATTTAATCTAACCGTCGCCGAGCCAGCCGTGGCGCAGGAATACGCCGCAACTTTCGGGGCGGCGGCCGCTCAGCAGCTTCCGGCAAGTCAACGTCCCATGCCGCTAGTAGGTAAACAGAAAACACCGTGGCCAACTACCGACACCTCGCCGCCTCAGCCTGCAGTCAAATCGCGCTTGCCGGTGGTCGGTGACCGCACCGTGCGGGAAGTGGGTGTGGATGATGGGGATACCTATATTTACACCCGCAGGGCCATGCCTAGGCCTGATGGTGTTCCGATCAAATTACCCAAAGAGCTTAAGTGGCAACAACAACGCCCGGCGCGCAGCCACACACCATCACCCGAGCCTGCACCGATCACATTACCGCAGACCCAACCTCCGGCCGCCCGCACGCGGGCGCCTGAATTTGAACCGCCTCCGGGCAACTATTTTGACAGCAAAAACACTGGGGCTCCGGCCCAGGTGCAGCCTATGGTAGGCGGGGAAGACACCAAGCTTCCTAGCGATATTGGTACTAAACGTTCTTCGCAGTTGCTGGAAGATTCCGTCCAAGGGGGAGAGTGACCATGCGTTGGTTTCCGTTGCGCCTGATGTTTGTTGCCCTGATGATCACCGGTTGCACGAATATGTGCGGGGTGAAACGCGCAGCCATGACCCCGGAGCAAGTGGTTGAGGGCTATCTGAATATCGCCCTCAATATGAAGGACGTCGGTGAGCGGGACAAGCTCATGGAGTACACCACCGGCAACCTGCGCCATGCCATCGAAAGCGCCTCGGTGGATACCATAAAAACGGCCTACATTGACCGTCGCTACCAGATCCTCAATTACTCGGTGGTGGAGCGTAAAGACCGGACTCCACGCGAGACGGAGATCAGCTTCCAACTGACGTATAACGACCTCGGTGTTGAAAACAGCGCACCGCAGGACGCCCCCAAGGTGACGACCGAGAACACCGTCTCCGTCATCAAAGCCAATGGCATCTGGATGATCAGAGATGTACTCGGCAACAAAACATCGATCGACTTCCCAGTCTCTGCCGAATCGCGGATCTCGGCCAAACCAGGTCCTGGGATAGACGATCCGACACCGCCGCCCCCGCCGGAAGAGCCAGCTCCGGAGACGACGCCCTAAGGACGGGATCTAGACGTCGGCAGGTGCCCTTTCATCAGTTTTGCCGTTATGAGGCGCGCTGAATCTCAATACCGCCTAGGTAAGCCACCTGATTCATGGTGCCGAGGATTTCGCCCTTGCTGAATGAAGGGCGACGGCCGCGCCGCGACATTCGAATGGCAACAACTTTGTCGTCCTCTGACTCTTTTATTTCGCCCATTTCGATAAGGGCGCGTTCGAGGAATACAATAAACTGCCGCCGAATTTCCTCATCCCCACGAACGGATTCAATCACCTCAGCAAAGACTGGCCAGTGGTGGAACTTCACCACAGCGTTGAGAAGCTCACGCGCCAGGGTCTTGTGGTTCACGTTTGAGACTACGCGCAACATAGCACCCATGTGCTGGATGAAGACCCGCACAGACTGATTAAAGGCTGGATCGTTCTGCTGTGACAAAGCCTCGGCAAAAGTCTGGGCAAACAGACTAAATCTGTCGGGATGTTTAAGAAGGTAAGTCTTAAACGTTTCGTACACAATTTTCTGACTTGCGATATCTGCCTCAAGCACATAAGGCAAATTTTCGACCAGGAATTGGAGCGCAATGGCCTCGCTACGCTTACTAAAGAGCAGGGTAAATAAGTGCTCAAGCACCGTATGGCCAAAACGGGTCATGATGCGGTTCATGTAAGAGCGCTGCGTGCGGCCGTGCTCATAGACACCGAAGTAATGGAGGAGACTCAGTCTGATACAAATGCTGTTGGCGTTACTGACAGACAGGAGATAAGTCGCTGCGTACTCAAGAAACTGCTCGGCCCTTTTAAACTCGCCAGGATAGGCGCGGTTGTACTCTTGGATGCTCAGACCTAGCTCGCAAATCATCGCAACAGCCATTTCGAACATGGCTGCGTCTTTGGACGTCTCGGCTGGATCTGCTGTCAACGCTAACTCGACGAGGAGCCAACATGCATCGTCGCAACCGGGCTGGGCGAAAAACTCTTCGAGAAAACTGTGCAGCAGCTTCTCGGTGCCAGAGCTGGTGAGCCAAATAAGTACGCTCTCGACAATCATTTCCGCCTGCAGACGGTTGCTAGCTCGCTCGACTAAGCGCCGAGCGAAGTGCTTGATGACTTCGGTCTCAGCTTGCTCGTCAAAGAGCTTGCGCAAATTACGTACTTCGCGCCATGCCAACAACACACCAATGTCGATGTGTTCGCGCGCCTCTTCTACCGTTGTTACACCGCGCCAGTTGCGCGGCATCTTTTTTGTCTCTGCCACCGAAAGTCCTCCCGAACGAGAGGCCCGTCAGCCGTTAACGTCACATCACTTTGCTGCCTGTTGCGTCACGGCCTGGGCTCTGTTCTGCCGGTCGATGGCTGCCTGAATCTCGGCGGCCACCGATTGGTCGATTTCATCAAACCTAAGTCCATAACCAACCGGGAATTTCGGGTCGCCGTTGTAACGCACCACTTGGGCCAGCACATTGAATGGACGGGCAAACCCCTCCACTCGTACCGATAACTTGAGTCTCTCACCAACGGCAAAGATCTGGTCGGTTGTCTCTACGAACATCCCAGTTGCCGATATATTGACACCACTGCCGATCACCATCTGAGAGTTATTATGGACCACTACGCGTCCACTGATGGTGGCTCGCGGCGCGGCATCACGGCGCTCCGCTATGGTTTTGAGCACAGCCTGACTGTCGGGCATCGCCGCAGCTGTCAAACCGAGTTCTGCGTGAGTCTCTTCGATTGGACGCCAGTCCTTCCACCCCACCTTGAAAAGATAGGCATCTTGAGGGATCATTTTAGAATCAATCATTTGTTTCAGCTGCAGTACGGCAAAGGGACCCAGCTGTTGCCCATTTTGATACACGTACCAGATTTGTTCGCTCATATGCGCCCCCTGGAAGCCGACGACAAGACTACAACCGCTGATCGGCCTGGGGCGAAAAAAACTTGAGATTTATCTCGTGAGAATCCTGCAACCAACGGAATCTTAATAGAAAACAGTAGCTGCAATGGAGCCCAAAACATGCGTCGATGCAGCACCCTCTGGACCTGTCTTGTTGTAATACTCATGTCTAATGAGACCTGGGCAACACCTACTGTCCCTGCGACTACCAATCCCGAATTTGATGTCACTGCCGAACCAGCGCAGCCGGATTGGCGCTATTTCATCCGGGCCCCCGAAGCCGAACGCGAGAAATTATGGCAATATCAGATACATAGAGGAAAACACCTGCGCCACTGGTCCTGGGGCTGGCGCCTTGGCTGGGTGCGTGCCTGCGCCCGCAGCGACCGCCCCTACTGCCACGGTGTGATGAGAGAGGCGCTCTATGACCGCGCCCTGGTGGTACGTGCCGAGGCGGCGACCAGGCTGGGACGGCTCTATGAGGGCACGCAACGCGAGGACATGATAGACCTCCTGGTGGGCGCCTACAAAGACACCCGCAACCGGCGCCGCGGCAAACCCATGTTTGTCCAAACGAGAATTCTTTACGCTCTGCACCAGATTGGCGGGCCAAAGGCTCGGCTAGTGGGCGACACTCTGTCATCCGAACATGAGCTAGTCCGACGCTACTGGCAGAAGTTGGAGCACATCAATGCCAAGTAGCTCAGACGCTTTGGCTCGCTGCACCCTCATGAGCCTCGCCATTCTGTTTAGCTCTGGCTTTGCGGCACCGCAGGTCTTCGCAGGCACTGTCGTTGAGCAGGAGGTAGACGTCACCGTCAATCAAAAGACGGCCCATTCGACGCAAAAATGGGCGCTCAGTGACGGCAAATTTCAGCTCATCGTCAACACGCAGGGCGACGAAACGCGCTACCTTTTCAACGGGCGGACATTTTACGCCTGCGGCAAGTTGAATGCTGCCCAACTCGCTGCGAGTAAGTCCATCAAAGATCCAAGCGTATTTGCGGCTTACCAGAACGGTACGTGTCTCGTTGTGCCGACTAACTTCATGGTGCGATTTTTCCTCTCGCCGATACCATCAGTCACCTCGGTCGATCGCAGTGATGGCCTGAAACTGACGCTATCGATGAAAGACTACGAACTCGCTCCCAGCACGCAAACTACGACATTTGGCGATCGCTCCTGCACACAGGCCAAACGGAAATTTGCTATTTTCAAAAGCTCGGGCAAAGACCGGACGGCCTCCACAGGTATCGATGAGCAGTTTTGCATCGACACAACGCTACCTTGGCGTCAGTCGCTGTGGTCTGAGGTCACCAAAGCTGTGCTGCGACAGCCGCAGGGCACTGCCATGCTGGCTGCGCTGAGACGTGACGAGCAAGGTATCAAAGGAATGGTCATGGCAGCAGACAGTAAGCAAACCACTACCGACCTCCAAGGACGCAGCTACACCCATCGCATCGTCGTCAAAACCATTGCTGTTAAATCCGCCGCACTTGCTGCCGCCGACTTCAATATTCCTTCCGGCTACAAGTTATTCAGCGACGATGGCCTCCTGCTTGCCGCAGCGCGAGACAGCAAAGACGGCGCGGGAGCTCCCGAAGCCACGGCAGCGCCCGATCAAAATGTTCTAGACATGATGAGCTCACTCATCTTCTGCGCCTTGTCAGGGCCGCTAGCATGCTTGGTGGCGCCCTGACATTAGGCTGAACTGCATTACAGTGAGCCCTGCGCCACCTTGTGAAATCGTCTAACGCACCCACATCTCGATCCATGTGACGTACTCATAGTTGCCAGCTGCATTACGCCAATGAACATTGCTGAGATAACTACCGGCCAAACTCAAAGTAAAACAATCCCTGTGCCACCATCCACTTGCATATTCAACTGCACAGTTAGATGCACCATACGCGTCATTATCCTGATCGTATGTCGAGAAGAGCATCCCACCCTGGTATGACTGAAAGTAACCGTTGTCCTTCGAATTCGCTGTAGATAAGACAGTCATCCCGTACTTATTAGCTTCGTTTTCTACAAGAAAGCTTTTGTAGAAATGCTGTTGGACGTTATTCGCGACAATAAGCTCCACCCCGCCACGTGTCAGCATGTGGATCCGATCATTGCCCAGCCAGCCCCAGCTGGTATTGGTGGTTAAATCGCCGAAGCCAGCCTTGTAGCTCGCCCAGTTTTTATTGAAGTTCGTGAAGGTCGTCGTAGCATTGTTGCGTGCTATCAGAGTCCAACCACCATTATCTGTCGTCATATCGCAATAAACCTGGAAAGCACTAAGACCAATCGGTGCTAGCCAGTAAGTACCGCTGCCGGTAGAATAGCCATCGTTTAGAATCTGAAAGCACGAGCGACCAGCTGTAGCAGCGCTGGCACCATTGCGCAACGGCATGGCAACCACCTGCACCGACCCATCCGGAAACTTGACACCTCCTGTGGTGGATTCGATTGTGCCAGCGACTGAGAGCTTTTGAGTCGGCGAAGTTGTGCCGACGCCGATGTTGCCATCAACTATTATGTTGGTATTTCCAAGAGCACGTATCATTCCGGGAGTGCCAGCCACGGAGCCTCCTGAGCCAGCAAAAAAGATGTCTCGATTTCCATCGGCGGTGTACGTATTGATGTAAAATCCACGGTTTCCCGAGACATTTGTTAAACGAAGATAATTGGACGCATCGCTAGCTAGGCTCATGGTTGTCTCGTTCCCATCACTGATCCGCCGGACTATATAATTATCCGACGCGACTGTACCCACAACGTCCAGCTGCTTATCAGGGCTCGTCGTCCCTACCCCAACGCTACCCTGCACAATGAGTCCATTACTGGGTCCAGCACTGCCGCCTGACGAAGTACCACCACCATAAGTCGATCCGATAGCTACTGAGCCAGCAATGTCGAGCTTATTGTTTGGAGCGATAGCACCGATACCGACCGATCCATTTGCACGCACCACCATCTTGGTCTGCGATAGCGCAGTCGGGATGTCCCACGATCCTCCTTCGCCTGCTACACCGATACCAAGAGCGTCGCTACCACCTGGACAACAGTAATGGAACAAAGCGCTGGCTCGGTATCCCGGACCTCCACCGTAAGCATACCGACTTAGTATCATGGTACCAGTAGCTACGTCGGATACATTGGCGCCGGCAACGTGGAGCATACTTGCTGGATTAGCTATACCTACACCTAAATTCCCATTTGAGACCAGAGACGAAAACACTCCTGTGTTTGGCGCACTTGATCCTATCCCACCTGGAGCGGACCAATTAACTGTTGACGTGGGCACACTCCAGCTACCATCCGCTTTTAGGTACTTACCCGACGCCGCATCACCCGAGGCCGGCGCCGGTACAGCACCTTTAGTACCACCCGCTCCAGAATCGCCGACCATTTGCGGTAGATCACTCGCCAAAATGGTACCAACTGTCACGTTGGCTCCAGACGCAGTCTGTTTGAGATACTGCCCTGCGCCCCCGGTAAGAAGTAAACTGGTCCCCAGGCCCCCGTTACCAACACTCAGGGTACCGCCGACGGCTGCACTTTGACCCAAATCGATAGCACCAAATGCGGGCGCACCACCTGCGCCGGGCACGCGCAGTACACTGTTTGCGGCTCCCACGGCAGTGGCTGTGGGTGCAGCTCCTGCACCTCCACCCAGCACCACACCATTAGCCGTAAGTGCTGCCGATGAGGCTATGGTACTTGTCGCACTAAAGTAAGGTATGCCCCCAGATGTACCCGATACAAGTCCCGTACCCCCTTTATTAACACCAACAGGTGACGCAAGGTTGGTGGGACTCAGATTGATGAGTGCACTACCATCAACAGCAGGTAGTTTAGCTCCAGCATCGAGCTGGACTATCTTATTGGCTGTCGTACCCACGTCGGCTGCAATGCTAACTGAGCCGCTCGTGCCGCCACCAGTTAGACCGCTACCAGCAGTCACAGCAGTGATGGTGCCTACAGCTGCGTTACCCCATGAGGCTAGACCATCGGCATCGCTGGTAAGTACCTTTCCCGCTCCGGGAGCGCCGCCTTGGATCTTAATCTGGCCTGCGATTTCGAGCGCAGCGCCGGGATTGGTGGTCCCGATCCCGATGTTTCCAGTCGTAGCCAGTGTTGTAAACGAACCTGAATTTGGCGTCGTTGAACCAATCGCACCTGGAGCTGCCCAGTTGGGGGCTGGTACGTCTGCCGCTGATAGTGTGGTACCAGCGGTCACGCGACCATACGCATCAGTTGTAACTTTAGCGTAATTGCCGGCAGTTCCAACAGTCGTCAGACTCACGGTGGCCGTGCCGCTGGCAGTGGCTACGGTGACTCCTGTGCCTGCGTTGACAGCGTTCACCTTACTGTTAAACGCGGTGTAATCGGCATTAGACAGTAAACCCGCCGTGACATTAGCGGCTGAGGCCAGAGGGATATTTAGGGTGTGCACATCGGCGGCGGAGGACCAATTAGGCGAAGTACCCGAAGAGCCGGGAAGCCCGAATGTTTGGGTATTACCTGTCTGACCATTGAAACTGCCAAGGCCTGAACCCGCAACTCCCAGGGCTTTGGTAGCGCTACCGTCCCAGTATTTGATCTGGTTGGTACTTGAGTTAAACCACGTGCGACCTTTATCAGTAGCCGTTAGACCCGCTGGGTCGGCAACATTATTACTTAGTGCCAGGGTCTTTGACGAAGACATCTGAATATTACCGGTGTTACTTAAGTCGAAGTCTCCGGCATTTAATGCGCCATTCAAGGTGTCGCCGGCTTTGTTTAGAGGCGTATATCCAAGTGCATTTTGTTTGGCGTTAAAGCTTGACCAGTCTACAGAACTTAAATAGCCGTTAGAAGCAGCTGTGGCTTGGGTGATGCCAATGGCACCTGTAACAGTACTGTATGTGATCGGCGCGCTGGCAGTTAGTGAGGATATCGCTCGTGCCGGCGTAAAGTACAGGTTGCTACCCTCGGCAACTGCCGCGGTGGTTAAACTCTGCCATGTTTTGTCTCCACGCCAGTATTGGGCAGTGGTCCCAGCAGTGATGGAGGGCTCTTTACTCGCAAGGTCAGTGCTTAGGCCACTCACCTTGGACTGAGCTATGTTGGCGCTGGTTGAAATATCAGCATCGGTTATTGCAGTAGCGCTTTGAGCTGCTGTTAGTCTGCCCTGAGCATCGACTGTGATGTTGGCACGTGTGTAGCTGCCAGGGGATACCGAAGTATTGCTCAGGCTGATAGTGCCGGTCGTAGTGAGGGGACCACCGCTTAATCCTATACCAGTGGCGACGCTCGTGACCGAGCCGCCAGACGCGAGCCTGGTGTAGGCACCGCCGTTTTGCGAGATCTTGAATTCATTATCACTTTGGTCAAAATAGATCTTACCTTGTCCCGCTACGCTCACTGCTGGAGCACCACTTCCAACCTGAGTCAGTATCGGTACGTTCAAGGATGCGGCAGAAATGCTAGCAAATGTGGGCGAAGCGGTAGGACGGATATCTTGAGCCGTATCGAGTGTTATGGAACCAGCACCGCTTGAAATCGTCACGCCTGCTTTAGTGCCAGCCGCGAGATTTCCGAGGGCGAAGTTACCGCCGCTGCCGATAAGTAGTTGGCCATCAGTAGGAGCAGCATTCAGTCCAGTACCGCCATTAGCAGGGCTAAGTTGACCACTCGTAATGAGCGCAGCCGCATGTGGTGGAATATCTGCGGCTGTCAGCGTTGTACCTGAACTGACACGGCCGTAAGCGTCGGTCGTCACCTTAGCGTAGGTACCGACGTTACCTGACGTGGACAAGCTCACAGTTGCGGTAGATCCCGCGCTAGAAACGACGATGCCCACACCCGGGGCTACACTCCCCACTTTGCCAACGAAGTTCACGTAATCAGCATTTGATAAAAGTCCTGCCGTCACACCATTAGCCGACGCCATCGGGATATTAAGCGTATGGTTGTTATTTAGTGACGACCACGATGGTGCAGTCCCAGAAGTCCCGGGTATACCTAGCGTTTGAGTGTTGCCAGCCTGACCGTTAAAACTACTCAGCCCCGATCCAGACAACCCCAGGGCCTGAGCGCCACTACCGTCCCAATACTTTATCTGGTTGGTACTCGAGTTAAACCAGGTGCGGCCCTTATCGGCCGAAGTGAGACCTGTGGGGTCTGCAGCATTGTTGCTAAGGCCAAAGGTCTTAGATGCAGCCATCTGGATATTGCCAATGTTGTTAAACTCAAAGGATCCTGCGTCTAGGGCACCAGTTAGGGTGTCACCGGATTTGTTTAAGGGGGTAAATCCAAGTGCGTTTTGTTTGCCGTCAAAAGTTGACCAGTCAGAAGAACTCAAATAGCCGTTAGAAGTAGCGGTGGCTTGGGTGATGCCAATGGTACCCGTGACGGTGCTGTATGTGATCGGCGCGCTGGCAGTTAGTGAGGATAGGGCTCGTGCCGGCGTGAAGTACAGGTTGCTTCCCTCGGCAACTGCCGAGGTATTAAGTGGCTGCCAGGTTTTGTCGCCGCGCCAAAATTGGGCAGCAGTTCCAGCGGTGATAGCCGGTTCCTTAGATGCAAGGTCGGCGCTTAAACCACCGACCTTGGACTGAGATATGTTAGCACTTGTAGCAATATCAGCATCGGTGATCGCAGCTGCACTCTGCGCAGCCGTGAGTCTGCCCTGGGCGTCAACTGTGATATTGGCGCGGGAGTAGCTGCCAGGGGTTACCGTAGTGTCACTTAGGCTAATCGTGCCAGACGTCGCTATTGCTCCACCGAGTAAGCCTGTGCCCGTCATGACTGCGGTGATGCCGGTTGCTGCAGGAACTGACCAGGTGGCAAGGCCATTGGCATCGCTGGTTAGCACTCTGCCTGCACCTGGAGATCCGCCTTGGATTTTGATCTGTCCACTGATATCGAGTTTGGCTGATGGCGCCGTCGATCCGATGCCTACGTTGCCAGTTGTAGTAAGAGTGGTGAATGTTCCCGAGCTATTGCTGGACACTTGATCCGCAGCCACCCACTGAGCACCGTCGTACCTAAGGACCTGTCCACTGGTAGGGGCCGTTGTGGATACCGTTGCATTTTGAAGCGCAGTAACTACTGGCGAAGCCCAGATCAAATTGCCCGCAGAGTCCTTGGTCAAAAATTGATTGCTACCAGAGGACGCACCCACAGCAATCGCTAGACGGCCATCGCCGTCGAACTTAATAGTCTGCCCATCGACTGGCACACGAAGGGAATAAGGCACATAAGAAAATCTTTGCCGTGGATAGGCCTTACCATTGGCCGTGATTTCGATAAAAACGGATTCGTCACTCGCACCAAAAATCTGCGCTGCGTCCGCTGTACTCAACTTCAGCTCGATCGTGAAGACGCCACTAGTTAGCGCGACCGTTTCAAATTGTTGAGTTATACCGAGCTGGCTACCGTCACTCACTGCTGACCAGAATCTGGCCTCAATGGTGACCGTGCCTTCGAGGGGGCTACCACTCGCCTGCGTCAGGCGCCCCGAGTAAGGGAGCGTGACCGTAGCCGATGCGCTGGCTTGACTAGCTACCAGTGTCGTGAAAGTGACGACCACCACGGCAAGCCAACTGACACTTACAATCAAGAAATTTGCTGTGCATGATGCGACCCACGCTGGCGCGCGGCGCCCGTCCATCAATTGCGTAAATGTGGGTCCAATCGTCATCGGGACAACTCCCGAGGCACACTTGGTCCAGCCCTCTGGTGCGGAGCTGGAACACTCGCGTCACCTCACTGACACTCCTCGCTCTGTAGGTAGGGATCGGTGGGCACGCCAAAAACTTGAGACAATCCAACAAGGGAGCGATATCACTTGCCTATTTCGACTTCGATGGCACCACCCAGAATGGGGAGGGAGCAGAACTCGTTAAATCTTGTATATCCATCGCCACAAGAGATCGTGAACAATCGCTGGGCTCGCACTAACATAACGCAGACTCAACCATCTCAGTAGCGGTTGTCTAATATGACAGATGTCGCCAAATGCCCGCGAAATGAAAGTCACGACCTGAGTCTTCCTGAAGGCACGATCTTGGAACGATTTTAGTGCCTCGGGAACAAGACCGTGAGTCTTTATAGCCTCAGACAGATAACATGCGTCGACTATGGCCAAAGATCCACCTTGACCTAAATTGGGCGTCGTCGCATGGGCCGCATCGCCGATGAGGCCCATGCGGCCTTTGGTCCATGCCCGAGCTGGCCTGAGGTCCGCTATATCTGTGCGCACAATATCCTCGCGAGGCGTACAAGCAAGTATGGGTTTAAATCGCGGGAAATAATCCTGAAAGTAGCGGTCCAATAATTCGTACTGATCATTCTTGCTGTGATAGTTTGATTCAGATTCGAGCCAAGTGAAGTACCAATAAACATCGTTTTGATTTATTTTTGAAAACCCAAGACGACATCTTCGACCCCAAATTTCCCTATTGTCGTGAACATCCTCCCATGGAACCGTGGGATTTCGAGCAATACCTCGACAGGATGTATAGCCTGAATAGCGTTTTTCAAGGCGCTTTGACACCTGCGGCCTCAAAGCTGAATAAATGCCGTCAGCGCCGACTAGCAATCGACACTCACCAAGATCCCCAGAAGACAAAGTATAGTAAATGCGATCACCAGTCTCATTGACCGTCTTGATCTCTGAACCGAAGGTGACAGTGTTTGGAGGGAGCTTTTCAAACAGGAATCTTTGTAGTCGCTGTCGATACAGTACGTGGGTCGTCGCGCCAAATTCCTGCGAAATCTCTCCTAATGCAGCAGTAAATAACCGGCCTCCCCCGTAATCTTCAATAAGCACTCTCGAGATGCTCCAACAGTCTCTTAATAACTCCTCTTCTATTCCCAAGATCCGAAACACCTGTAGAGCGTTTGGCGCAAGCCAGATTCCTGCGCCTACTTCTGACAGTTCCGTCGCACGCTCTACGATTTTGACTTTGAGGCCTTGCCTGACGAGAAAAAGACCAAGAGTCAAGCCTCCGATCCCGGCCCCTTGAATCAGCACATCGAGCATTTGGACCTCTTTTATCTAAACACAAAAGTCTTATGACACATTTATTTAAGTTTAGTTTAGCTATTCACCTCAAGTCCAATGGTGCCAGCATTCAGGATCTCAGGGCGCTCGTTTGCTAAATCTCCGCTGAATTGTGGCACCAAGAACTTGCACCGATTGCAGCCTTGATGCCAAAGGCGTAAAATAAGCGCACATCATCCCGAAATTCACCGCGACGGCAAGTCCATGAGGAACGGCCTGTGAACCCTGCATTGTCACGCTTACTCTCCGGCCTGCTGTTTTTATTGCCACTCATAGGCTGCAAAACTACTCCGCCAAAATCGACTCCCAGGGACGCCACTGGGGAAGCACGGGGGATTAAGAACTGCGTGGCGATTCGAGGCAACGGTGAGCTGATTTGGGCCCACTTCGCGGGTCTGGCGCGCCTCCTAGAGAGCGAAGGCACCATCAGCGGGGTGGCCGGGGGGGGAGCTCCGCATCCATTTCAAGTTTTCTCTTTGAAAGCGTCATGGCGAACAAAGCATTGACGCAATGTGGCACTACCACTTGCACGGACAAGGTCGTGGCGCAGCGAGCCGCCTTTCTGATGAAGTCGCTTTATTTTTGGCTGGATATCATCAAGGAAAGTCCCGAAGGTGAGGCCTTAGCCCACATCAGGACGCTGAAGGCCCGACTAAATACTTTTGATAGCTCACGATTAGGCAGCACCGACCTGGTGGTAGTCAAGAACGCCCTCATGGCACTGCAAACCCTGCTAGAATCAGATTCTGTGCGCGCGATCGTTAATCAGGATTTCCTCAAGTTTATCTTTGATAGAGACTTGTTGTCAGATCCTCGGCGCGCGCCCATCTTACTGTTCCGCGCAAAAGAGGCAAAAAAAGCTGTAGAACAATTTGGGGCCTTTGACGCTTCGTCTCCGCAAATATTTTTTCGTCCAGGGATCATAGATTTTCAAGCGATCGGCCGTCTGATTGGCAATCTTGGGGATTTCTATGCCGGCTACGCCCCTGGTATGGCAGAATCCTGGCAAAATCTCTTTGCAAGTTGTAGCGAGGCGGCAGTTGGGCGACTTCCTTGGCAGCTCGAGGGCACCGAGTGCGTCGAACGATTTCGTGCCACAGTGACCGCATTTCGCTCTGGATCCAAGTCAGTGACCAGCCACCGGATCGATGAACCCGTGGGACGCCATCTCCAAGTTGCAGTAACCACGGCGACCTTGGTTAAGGGGCAAGACCGCTTCCAGATGTTGGAGCAAACGTATCGCGATGGCGGTGAGGTGGCGCTTAATTTTACGGCGGATGACTTCTCATTTGGCTATGCTGCACCACGCCCTTGGTTCGACCGGGCAATGGCCGGCCTTAGGTCCTTACCAGATTTGCGGAGCAAAAAAGCGCTGTACCTAGGGGAACTACCTTGGTCTGAGATGCTCGCTGTTTCGCCCGCTGAGCCGGGGCTTGCTAGCGCGCAGAAATTTCCGACTTTAGCTCAGTATATTTCGTTCGGTGGCTGGAGCGATCTTGCGCCCGTGAATGTGTTGGCTGAGAGCGGGTGCGAACAAACCATTTACCTCACCCGTCGTGGTCCAGACTCTAAGTTTGCCCGCGGCATCGCTAGTCAGCTTGGATTTGCCGCCGATTTGGAGGCGCTTTTCTCGACTGATGCGCCAAACTCCAGTCTGCACCTTGCCATTAACCGTGCTGATAAAATCTTATGTACTGATTGGGACAGCTTTGACGGCTTTAGCCTCACCGGAATTAAACAGCTATTCACGGATGCCTACCGGACCGCATCTCTTTTGTCCCGCAGTGATCGAGGGAATGCACCCACTGGGTGTCACTAGTGTAGTCATCGCAAGCGTCTCAGCGAGCACGTCAAAAATAAACTGGTATATGTTTGCCATAATCATTCAAATCTATACCAGCATCACCCTTACGCACTAACCAATTTGGCGCGTTTCTGGTCTATTTGACGTTATTTTGGCCAGCTAACGCGTGGAACAACACTTGCAATCCCATTTATCTAGAAGTGCTTAAAGCTCTAGATACGGGGGATCTTATGAACGCGCCTACCATCTTCAGTCTCGTTACCACCACATTAACGCTCCTTGTAGCGAGTTTTAGCCAGGTCACCTGGGCTCAAGGGTTTGCGCCAGAGTACGTGCGAATCCGTGACATCACCTACGCCGGTAGCGGTTGCCCGGCAGGATCTGTGGGATCCGATGTGGCGAGCGACTTGCGTGCATTTACGCTGCTGTTCGATCAATATCAGGCAAACGTAGGTCCAGGGATTCCGCTCAATCAAAAGCGCAAAAATTGCCAGATCAACCTCAATCTCGAGATCCCTAATGGCTGGTCGTACACGCTGTTTACTGTCGACACGCGCGGCTATGTATCACTAGAGCCGGGAGTGAGAGCTCTGCAGCAATCTCTCTACTACTTCCAAGGGCAGATGCGCTCCGGGCGGCTACAGACTGTGGTCTACGGCCCCGCTGATCGCAACTACGCCGCCCGAGATCAGATTCCTATGGAAAACCAAGTATGGTCCCCTTGCGGCGCCGCGCGATCCCTCAACATCAATACCGAAGTGCGGGTCGATAACAGTGCAGCACCGTACCGCCAAGGCATGATCACCGTGGACTCGATCGACGGCCAGTTTAAGCAAATCTACGGACTACAGTGGAGACGCTGCAGCTAGCTAGTGACTTGGCAAAAAATCCAACGCTACACAGGACTCACGGACTCTGCCTGCAGGCGGGTCCGTGACTTGCTCGGGTGATGTCATGCGCAAGATTTTATTATTGGTCACGACCATATTCAGCTCTAGTCCGCTCCACGCTCAGGGCGCTGCATCCCCTCCCCCAGCTCAGGTCGGCATCGCATCGATTTCCTACCGTGGCTCCGGATGTCCGCCTGGCAGCGTCGCCACTAGTATCGCCCCTGACGCGCAAGCGATGACGCTGATCTTCGCCCAGTTTGGGGTCGACACCTCAACACGTGCTGGCTGGCCCATGCGCAAGGGCTGCAACATCGAGCTCATGCTCAGGAGTTTACCCGGCTGGCAGTATTCAGTTGTTGGTGTCGACATCCGCGGTTATGCCAATCTTGAGGCCGGAGTGGTTGGTGTCCAAAAGGTGGCGTACTCCTTTGGGCGCCCGAACGTCCGCGCGGTCGATCGCCTACGCATCGTGGGACCGTTTAACGACAACTTCGCCAATCACGCTGATATCGGCCTCGGCGATAACGAGTGGTCACCCTGCGGGCGTCAGTCACCTGGGACACCTGTAAACCGCATGCTACTTCGTGTCGCTATAAACGTAAGACCGCAACGGGGTTTCACCGATGACGACGGCGATAACGATCCCAGCCGCCGTGGAACAGTATTCCCGTCTGGATATATGACGGTCGATGCAGTCGACGGCGGTATCGTACACCGCTATCAGCTGGCGTGGCGTCGATGCCGCTAAATTACAATGTTTTGGCTCACCATACTTTGCGGATTAGCTCATGAAATAACCGTCTTTTTGCAAAAAACACTAAAGTTTTCCCGCAAAATGCCGATAACGCCAGCAATGTTGTGTTGCCGGAATGACTTTAGGGTAGAGGTCGACCGTGATTAGAGAAAAAAATACATATAAACTGTGGGCCGTTTTATTTATCGCTTCCGCGTGTGGGGCACCACCCCAGACCGGTGCTCAGGGTCAGCGTCAAGTAGCAACTGACTGTGATGTAGATGCAAGTGATGAAGATGAGGGCGACGACGACGCGACTTGCGATGCGTCATCTGACGATACGACTAAACCAGCAACCAAAAATGGCGCCGGCAGCACCGCTGCAACGGCGCAAACTCCTGCTCCACCTACCACCGCGCCTGCTGGCCCACCCCCTGGCCCAGCGGTGAACACCGCAGCCACAGGAACGGCCGGAGGCGGACTCGGTGGCCTACTCGGTGGCCTCGGCGGCGGTCTAGGCGGTCTTGGCGGTGGCGGTCTCGGTGGCCTCCTCGGGGGCGGCGGTGGCCTCGGCGGTCTGCTCGGCGGGCTTGGTGGCGGAGGCGGCCTTGGTGGTCTACTCGGCGGCCTCGGTGGTGGCGGCGGTCTAGGCGGCCTTGGTGGTCTACTCGGCGGCGGAGGTGGCCTCGGTGGTTTTCTAGGCGGCCTCGGTGGCGGCGGCGGTCTAGGTGGCATACTTGGCGGCCTCGGTGGTGGCGGTGGTTCATCCCCGCAGCAACCGACTCCAGCTCAGGCACCGGCTCCCGTGGCATCCAGCGGTACTGTGACTTACTCAGCTAACATTGCTCCTTATCTACAACGCGCATGCGTCAGCTGCCATGGATACCTCGGTAATTATGACGGCGCGCGCGCAACTGCTAATGATAGCCTCGCGCGTATGAGGTCGGGCAACATGCCGAAAGGTATCAAAGCCTCGGAAAGTGAAATCAACCAATTTCAAGCTTGGGTAGCGGCGGGTGCTCCCAAGTAAAATCGTAGCGCAAATTGACCAGCACAGACCTTCTGGTAAACTGGATAAGTCATATTCAAGACATTTACTGGAGGTCGCATGCGCCGGTCTATTTTACACTCAGGCCTCGTTGTTACCTCTCTATACAGCACGCTATCTGGCTGCGGCATCGCCGACAAAATAACTGACACGTACAAGAAAAACGACGACAACCAGTCCGCGGTCCAGTCTAAAGATCCAGCCCTTGTCCCCATCGCCGACGACGGTAAACTGATTCAGCTGACTGATCTTGACGCCCCGCCAGACTATAAGCTCAAGTCGCTCACTTGGGATGAGGTCATCGCCTCACTCAATGGTGACAGCAGACTCTACACTAACCAGCCCACCGCTACACCAGCGCCGAGTGACACCCCTGATCCATGCGACACTGCACCTAATGATGCTCGCTGGGTTGCTAATAAAGCATCGGCTAAATTTGCTGAATCGCGCGATACGTCTGAATGCCAAAAAGCACAGCAACCCACCAAGAGCTACACTAAATTTATCTGGAAGACCAAGAACTACCAGTACGATCTTTGCGAAAGCGGTGATCTATCAGGGCGCAATGGCAAGAACCAAGATGCAGCTGATGCGGACTGCCCGGAGATATCGAGTAGGGTGGAGATGTTGATGGAACACAGCTCTGACGGGCTAGATGATGGCGCTAGAGTTGAAATTGATGTCAAGAATATATTCTTTTTCGGTAGTAATTCACTATCTGGATGCAAGACAAGCAGGAGTTTACCAAAAATAACCTACAGTGATGATTGCATGGAAGTATCAAAAACTATGACCGCAATGAAAGTTTCGCTTAGAGGTGAAAACATAGGTGGCGGCAGTGAATATGAAATCAAAAAGACGTCCTTCAAGGGCGTAGCCAGCGACTACTCGTCTGACAAGAACGTGTGGCACCAGTCGGGAGTCATTACGATTCAAAAAAACAACTGGCAGGGCACCGTGACCTATAAAGGCAGCACCACTCCCCCGACCTATTCTTTCAAAAACACCGACACGAACGAAATGAAAACCGGGACCCTGACGGCTACACCATCGTAGTCACGACGTATCGCTAACTAAAAATTACATTGGTTTTATCAGCCAATTTGACCTGACCGGGGTATTCCAATTGGCATCAAAAGGCAGCAAAAACCGGTAACCTGTTTGCTGCCCATCCATCCACACAGACCTGATTTCTTGCACATCAGTACCAATGTGCGTAAATTCACGACTATACCGATATTCAATCTTGTCGTTCACAACGACCGGATATTCGACTTTAATCCGATCGCCGTCAGCGATCACGACTTCTTCTACCTTCGGCATCCCGTTGCCATCAGTGTTTCCGCTACTGCGAAAAAATGAGACCTTCGGCAGCCAACCGATGCCATCATCCACTTTAACTACCTCTTCCAGAACCTCAATATCAACAGACTGATCGTTGACGGTACCTTTGGCCTTACCGCGGAGGGGCTTAATACTCTCAAAATAGACTGGTAACTCGACACAGTCGGCCGTGTCCCAGTTGCAGAGATTGTAACGATACGATGTTGGCTTTCCGTTATCATCAAACCAGCTAAACGCATAATCCGGTAATATAAAGCGATCTATAATCGGAAGATACGGAGCCCGCTCGATGGTCACGGCAATATCGGCGCCGTCTATCTGGACTACCGTATAGGCATTAACCTGTGTGATCACTCCGTTGTCCGTAATTTTGGTACAAATGCCTTGGCGGTAGTCAGGGCTGGGCGTTTGACACTTACCAGGATCCTCGCTCACAAGAACTGGCGGGACGTTATCCTGGGAGGAGTCTTTGAGACGACTACCAAGGTTGGACCAGCCACTGGCAAGCGCCGAATCAGCCTCATCGTATTTGAACCAATCCCTTATGTTAGTTGGATCCTTGATCGATAAGCCGTAAGCAGTCGGCAACC
>Ga0194132_10003420_pt1 | contig 28273 bp, 28 predicted proteins | sample TA2KigOf80mmetaG_FD_148612 | JGI IMG/M metagenome (GOLD analysis project Ga0194132, IMG submission 148612) | Freshwater microbial communities from Lake Tanganyika, Tanzania - TA2015054 Kigoma Offshore 80m | ecosystem: Environmental > Aquatic > Freshwater > Lake | place: Tanzania: Lake...
GGTCCGGGCGTGGCGACGGCCGGGCGAGCCGCGGCGCCCGTCGGGCGCGCCGGAGCCGGGACCGGAGCGGGAGTCGAAATCGGCGTTCCTTGCAGGGTGGCGATGTCCCTGACGTCGCTCGCGCGTTGCAGGCGCTTCTCGTCGGCGCCCAAGTCGCGGGGCGTGGGTGGACGTGGTACCGGCTCGACCTGTTTGGCGGTGCCGACCTCGACCACGGTCGCGGGACCACGGCGGTCGATCGGTACGGTGAAGGCCTGCTGCGGCTGGGGCGGGGTGGGGCGGACCGCGTCGCGGCCAGCGGCCGGCGGCTGCGCGATCGAAATGAGCGCCGTAAAGGTTGAAAACGAAGTGATCGACGGCGATCCGGTCACGCGGGCTCCCCAGGCGGCAGATCCCTCTGCCGCGCACTCCCGATTGGACCCCGGCCGTGGTTAACGAACGATGAATCTGGGTGCCCAACCCCGCGACCGTTGGATTCTGGGAAGGGTGGCACCGCCCGGGCGGCCGGTCTATTCTCGACTTCGTGAACGGACCGGGAAACCGACCGGAGGAGTGCGATGGCTGAACGGGTCTACGTCAACGAAGTCGGGCTCAGGGATGGGTTGCAGATCCATCCGCATTTCATTGCCACCGATGACAAATTAGCGCTGCTCGACGCGCTGATCGCGGCCGGGGTCACGTCGTTCGAGGCGACCAGCTTCGTCTCGCCCAAGGCGGTGCCGCAAATGGCGGACTCGGCCGACCTCTTCAAGCGCTTGCCGGTCAGGCCGGGGGTCGAATACCACGCGCTCATCCCCAACGAAAAAGGCTATGAGCGGGCGATCGCGGCGGGAGCCAGGTCGGTGGCGCTGGTGCTGGCGGCAACCGAAACCTTGAACAAGCGCAACATCAACATGTCGCTCGGCGAAGCGGTCGAGGTTTGCAAGGCCGTGCTCCGGCGCGCGCGCGCCGAAGGGGTCGCGACCCGGGCCTATATCGCTGCGGCCTGCGCCTGCCCTTACGAGGGCAAGGTCGCGCCGGCCGCCGTGTTCGCGCTCACCGACGAGATGTTCGCGGCCGGGGCCGCCGACATCGGGATCGCCGACACCATCGGCGCCGGCAATCCTGCCCAGGTCGCGTATCTCTTCGGGACCGTTGCCAAGAAGCACGGCGCGGCGCGCGTCTCGGCCCATTTCCACGATACCCGCGCCATGGGACTCACCAATGCCTGGGCGGCGCTCCAGGAAGGGATCCGCCGCTTCGATTCTTCGATCGGCGGCCTCGGCGGCTGTCCGTTCGCGCCCGGCGCCTCCGGCAACCTCGCGACCGAGGATTTGGTTTTCATGCTGCAGGAATCGGGGTTCGAGACCGGGATCGACATCGCCGGCCTGCGCCAGGCGGTCACGGTCGCCGAGCGCATCACCAGCCAGCACCTGGGCGGCCGGGTCGCCGCCTACTTCGCCTCGCAGGACAAGCGCCGCGCCGCGGCGGCCGAGTAAGGCAGCCGGGCTAAAGCCCGGCCCGCTCGCGTTCGAGCACGCGCCACTTCGAAAGGCGCCGCTCGATCAACTGGACCAGTTCGGTCAACAGCACGCCGAGGATCGCGACCGCGACGATCGGCACGAACAGCCGGTCGGTCGCCATCTCGTTGGCGGCGCGCAGGATCAGATTGCCGAGCCCGCTCGCGGCGGTGAACAGTTCGGAGACGATGATGCCGATGATGCCGAGGCCGACCGCCAGCCGAATCCCGGCCATGATGAAGGGGACCGCCGCCGGCAGCATGATCTTGTAAAAGATCTGGCGCTCGGTGGCGCCGAACGCCTGGCCGATCTCGATCATGCGTCCGCGCACGTCCTTGATGCCGGCGTAGGTGTTGATGATGATCGGGAACATCGCGATCGAGGCGATGATCGTGACCTTGCCGCCGACCTGCAGCCCGGCCGCGAGCGTGATCAACGGCACCAGCGCGACGCGCGGGATGGCGTAGAGCGCGTTGACGTAGGGATCGGTCGCATACTCGAACAGCCAGTAGCGGCCCATCAGCACACCCCAGGCGATCCCGCCGACGATCGAGATCGTCATGCCGATCCCGAACGGGATCATGCTGGCGACGACCGCCTTGAGCAGACTGCCGTCGAGCGCCATGTTCCAGGCCGCGAACCCGATCGCGCTCGGGAAGCTCATGAACAACGGATTGGCGCTGCGTCCGAAATACTCCCACAGCGCCAAGAACAAGCCGACCGCGACAACGCGGATCAGGTTCGGGCGGTCGCGCAGAAATGCACCGATGCCGGGGGTTTCGACGGGAGCCGCCACGGGCGGTCGTTCCGGGTCGATCAGACTTTGCGCAGCAACGAGCGAATCTCGGAGCGCGCCGCCACGAACTCAGGGTGCGAGCGAACGTCACCAGCCTCGACCCGGTACTTGGCGACCGGCGATTCCATGAGCCGCTTGATCTGGCCGGGCCGCGGCGTGAACACGACGATGCGGTCGGCCAGGATCAGCGATTCGTCGATCGAGTGGGTGACGAACAGGACCGTGGTCTTGAGATTGGCCCAGATCTTGAGGAAGTCTTCCTGCAATTGCTCGCGGGTCTGGGCGTCGAGCGCGCCGAACGGTTCGTCCATCAGCAAGAGGATCGGTTTGCGCATCAGGGCGCGAGCGATGCCGACGCGCTGTTGCATGCCGCCCGAGAGCTCGTGCGGATAGTGGCCCTCGAACCCATTCAAGCCGACGACCGACAAATAGTGATTGGCGGTATCGCGCCGCTCGGCCTTGGGTACGTTGTCGATCTCGAGCGGGAACTCGACGTTGTCCATGACCGTGCGCCACGGCAACAGGCCGAAGTCCTGGAATACCATGCAAGCGTCCTTGCGCGGCGCCTCGACCAGGTCGCCGGCGACGCGGATCTCGCCTTCGTCGGCGTTGAGTAGACCGGCGACCATGCGGAGCAGCGTGGTCTTGCCGCAACCGCTCGGGCCCAGCAGGCAGATCAGTTCGCCGGTCTTGACCTCGAGGCTGACATTGTCGAGCGCCACCATGATGCCGTTCTGGTGCTCGGCGACGTTGGCCTCGGTTTGGCGCACCTTGAAGCGCTTGACCGCGTTCGTGACCGTCACCATCGCGTTAGCCATCGGTCGTCCCTCCCCCTTGTTTCGCGCCGCTACTGCAGCGTTCGCATATGGCTCCAGACGTCGTCGTACATGACGAACATCACGTCGACGGTCTTGCGGACCGTTTTGATGACGAGTTCGCGGTCGGCTTCGGTCTTGGCGAACTTCTCGACCAGTTCGCGCCCGGCGTCGCTATGGTCCTCGTCCGCCTTGTCGTGGACGTACCAGTAAGCGAGCGCGACGTCGTCGAGGCCAAACTTCTTTTTCAGGTTGTCGGCGATGCGGCCGTAGAGCCCCGGGATCTGCGCTTCGCCGGCCAGCATATGCCCGGCGACGCCCTCCATGAAGCGCGTGCAGACGTCGGTGAAATAGGCCTTGAACGCGAGCGCGCCGGCGCAATAGTCGACGTTGTACATCACGTCCTTGCCCATGCCGAGCCCGGCCGCATAGTTGAGATAGAGCTTGTGGTGCGAGACGCCCTGGGCGAACAGGCGCCCGGTCGCTTCTTCATAGGCAACCTCGGCGATCCGCTCGCGCCACTCGGGGTCCGGGCACGCAACGTAGAGCCGGCCGTGGTAGTTGTGGTTGTGAAGCGTGATGATCGAGTGCTGTTTGCAGAAGTAGCGTACCTGCTCGAGATTGTGGCTACCGTCGACCATGCCCTTCCACAACGGATGCCCGTAGTTCGAGCGTTCCTTGTGGATACTCTTGATCGTTTCCAGCACGTTCTCAGTCGTCAACGCCATTCTCGTACTCCGTCGGTTCGTCCCGCGTTTCGGGCTCGGGCTTCAGGCGGCCGCTTGCATGCACCGCCAGGTGTCTTCCGTCAACAGATTCATCATGTCGATCGTCTCGCGTACGACGCGCAGCACGGTCTTCAAGTCGTCCTCGGTCTTGGCGAAGTCCTTCAAGAGCTTGCGGCCGATACCGGAATGGTCCTCGTCGGCGACGTCGTGCACGGTCCAGAACGCGACCGCCTTGTCGTCGAGGCCGAAGTTCTTCTTGAGGTTGTCGGCGATCGCGGTGAAGTAGCCCGGACCCTGCGCCTCGCCGGCCAGCATGTGCGCGGCGACGCCCTCGAGGAAGTTCTTGCCACACATCGCCTGGAAGTAGGCCTTGAACGCCAGCGCGCCCGGACAATAGCGGGTGGCGAGCAACTCGGCCCGGCTGATGCCGAGGCCCTCGCCGAAGTCGAAGTAGAGCTCGTTGTGCGGCTTGCCGTCGGCATAGAGGCGGCCGGTTCCCTCCTCGTAGACCACCTCGGCGATCATCGCGCGCCACTTGGGATCGGGGCAGATCACGTAAAGCCGACCGTGATAGTTGTGATTGTGGAGCGGGATGATGCCGTGCTGGCGGCAGAACTCCTTGACCATCGGCAGCGGCAGCGTGCCTTTGATCAAGCCCTGCCACATCGGCTGCTCCCAGAACTTGTTCTGTTTGTGCATGGCGTCGATCGCGGCAAGCGCGCCGTCGACCGTGAGCCGCTTGGCCGCCGCCTTGACGGCGCCATGGACCGCCTTCTTGATCGTCTTGGCCGGCGTCTGCTTCTTGGCCGCCCGCTTCGATGCCGTTTTCTTTCGAGATGTCATCGTTGTTATCCCTGTGCTCGTTCTTTTTCCAAGATACGCCAACGCGAAATACGCCGCTCGACGATCGCGATCAACTCGGTCGCAACGATACCGATCACGCCGATCACGATCACCGCGAAGTAGACCTGGGCCGTTTCGAAGCGATCGGCCGAATCGCGCACCAGGCCGCCGAACCCGACCATCGCCGTGAAGAACTCGGCAATCACCATGCCGACGATGCCGAGGCCGACGCAGAGCCGGATGCCGGTCATGATGTAGGGGATAGCGCCGGGCACGATGATCTTGAAGAAAATCTGCCGCGGCGTCGCTCCGAACGCGCGGCCGATGTCGAGCATGGCGCCGCGTACATCGCGGATGCCGGCATAGGTGTTGACGATCACCGGGAAGATCGCGACCGACACGATGATGATGGTTTTCGACAGCGTTTCGAAGCCGAACCACAGGATGAACAGCGGCACCAGCGCCGGCTTCGGCACCGCATAGAAGCCGTTGATGAACGGATCGAGCGTGTATTCGGCCTGCCACCAGGTCGCGGTCACCGCACCCAGGATAATCCCGGCGACGATCGAGATCGCGGTTCCCATCCAGAAGTGTTCGACGCTCTCGAGGAACAGCTTGACGATCAAGCCTTTCTCGAAAAGCGCGACCGTCGCCTCGACGATCGCGCTCGGCGGGACGATGAACAGGATATTGGCGCCCTTGGCGCTGTACTCCCAGATCGCGAAAAAAATAACCAGCGAGACCAGGCGAATGAGGTTCGGTCGCTCGCGCAGCGGCTGCCACCACGGCAGCGGGCGGCGGCGGGCGGTCGGAGCGGGGCCGGTCACGCTCATGCTCGCGGCCGGCCGGCGCTGTCCGGACGGTTCGCGCCGGCGGGTTGCGCCGCCGCGGAGCCGGTTGGTGTTCGATCGATCGAGGTCATAGCGGATCGAGGCCCGAAAACGAACGGCTGGCACGCGCCGCACCGGGCTTGTGCCAGCCTTGCCGAAACCGCCACGCGCCCGCTACCGAGCGCGCGGCAACTATCGGCTTCAGCTCTGCGGCTTACCGAGCTCCTTGGCGACGTCGTCGGTGATACCCTTGAAGATAATTTCTTGGGGCGTCACGATACGTTCGATCTCCTTGTATTCGAAGTAGGTCCGCGCGGTGAAGTCCTGAACCTTGTCGGTGACCGCGCCGTCCAAGTCCCACAGCTTTTCGGCGTTGAAGCGGTCGATGATGCTGCGGATCATCACCGGATCGAGGCTCGGCATGCGCTTATGAAGCGCGGCCGTCGCGAAGGCCGGATCTTGGGCGGCGTAACGTGCGCCGCGCGTCGTTGACGTCAACAACTTGGTCAACGCCTTGCGCCGTTCCGGATTGTTGAGCGTTTCCTCGCGCGCGACGAGATAGGTGTAGCCGACGCCGCCGAGCTCCGCCGAGATATTGGTGATCCAGTGAATCTGATCCTTGGCCCGTTCGGCGAACAGCGTGCTGACCAGGGTCATATCCGCCTTGCCCGCGATGACGCCGGCCAGGCGGTCGGCATGGCCGCCGATGGCGATGTTCTTGAGGCCCGAGGCGTCGAGATTGTGCTTTTTCAACACCATGGCGATCATGTGGTTGAGCATGCTGACGCCGCCCGAACCGGCCATGACCTTGCCTTCCATCGTCTTGTCGATCTTGCCAGAAAGCTTTTCCTTGTTGCCGATCAGCTGATAGTCGACGGTCGACTGCCAGGCGCCGAACACCTTGACCTTGGCGCCCTTGAGGTAGCCGTTCATCGCGGTCGACGGTCCGATCAACGTGAAATCGCCGTCGCCCGACATCAGCGTGCGGAACGCGGTGGCATCGCCCTGCACCAGCAGTTCTTCGATTTCGAGGCCCTGCTCCTTGTACCAGCCCTTGTCTTCGGCGATGTAGTGCGGCACGCCGAAGGTGTTGGGCGGCGTCGGCAGCACGATTTTCACCTTCTCGGCGGCAGCCGGCGTGGCGGCGCCGAGGAGCGCGCCGCACGCGATGAGCGCGCTCGCGCTCAGCAAGGCGACGCGACGCGTCAACGTAGAGCTCATTCGCATAGCAGTACCTCCCGAAAAATTATTGTGAATGGGGACCGCAGGGGGCGACCCGTCGCGATCATCACACACACGCTCGGACCCGTCAACGCGCGATCCGGCGGGGAAATACCCGGAAATGCTGGTATTTTCGCCCGCCCTGCGGCCGGGACGACGCCTCAGCCGAGGATGAACTCGCGAATCAGCCGGTTGAGCCTGTCCGGGTGTTCGCTTTGCGGCAGGTGACCGCAGTTCTCGAACACCTCGAGCCGCGCATTCGGCATCCGCGCGACGCCCTTTTCGTGCCACTGCCAATTGGCGCGGATGTCGTTGCGCCCGCAGATCACGAGCGTCGGCGCCTTGATCTCCTCGAGCCGATGGTAGACGCGGACCGTTTTCGAATCGGCCGCCGCCATCATCCCGAGCAGGGTCTGCTTGAAGGCGTCGACCCGGTCCGGGTAGGCGTAGGTCGTGAGCTGGATCGGAATCACCTCGAGCGGCACCGAAGCCGGATCGTGGACGATGTTGGCGAGGCGCTTGACGCAGCTCGCCCAGCTCGGGTTCTGCATCGCCGTTAGCGCGTTGGCGAAGGTGTTCTTGAGCGTCGCGTTGATCTCGTCGGGCGGATGAAAGGTCGACGCGCTGCCGATCATGATGATTTTCTTCACTTGGTGCGGGCGCGCGAAGTACATGAGCGGCGAGAGCAGGCCGCCGTAGGAATTGCCGCCGACGCAGAAGCTGGTGAAGCCCAGGCGGTCGACCAGCTTACCGAGGTGGTCGATCACCGCCGGCTGCGGCGGACCGCCCTTCAAATCGACCATGCCGGTGAAGCCGTGGCCGAGGACGTCGGGCGCGACCACGGTGAAGTCCTTGGCCAGCACGTCGATGTTGCGGCAGAACATGTCGCCCGAGGTACCGACCGGATGGAGCAGCAGTAGCAGCGGACCCGATCCCCCGTAGAGGTAGCGGGTCTGGATACCGTCGATGTCGATGATTTTGCATTTCATGGGCAACGTTCCTCGACCCCCCTCTCGTGCGGAGCAGGGGGAGGGAGGGGGATTGAGACCGGCCGGCCGACCCCCACCCGCCCTCCCCCTCGCCGAGGGGGAGGGCGTTACGCGGCAGGGATGCTACGCGAAGAGCGGACGCAGGTCGGTTTTGACTTTGGCGAGCGCAGCGAAGTCTGGCTTGCGGTCGACGAAGAACTCGACCTTGAGCTTGTCCGGATCCTCGAGGAAGAAGCTCCGCTTCCGGCTGTCATCGACCTTTTGCAGGATCGGGATGCCGGCCTTGGCGAGGTTGGCCTCGGCCTCGGCGATCGCCTTTTCGTTCGGCATTTCGCAGGCGATGTGGTGGTAGCCCAAGTCGGCATCGACGTCGTTGCGGACGAGGCAGATGTCGAAGCTCGTCTGCTTGGCCGAACCGCGCAAGTAGGCGTAGGACTTGTCGGGCGCGGCGTAGACAAGCTCGAGCCCGGCGACGTCGCGATAGAACGGCATCACATAGTCGACGTCCGAAACCATGAACACGGTGCGCGCGACGCGGAGCGGACGGATCGGGGCGCCTTCGACGTGACGATACTCCGGATCGTCGATCCAGTTGTGGTCCTCGATCGGGGTGCCGACGTTCGGATTCCATTGGCTGGTGATGAGACCCAGGTCGTGGGCGCCGCTCAAATACTGGCGCCAGTCCTTGGTGGTGTCGGCGTAGAACTCGTGCACGGTGCCGTCGGGATCGTAGAGATAGATCGCCCACGAGCCGCCGTGATGGAGGACTTGCTTGAACTCGACCCCGGCCTTGACGCCGCGGTTATAGGCCGCGACCAGCTCTTTCTGGTTCACGGTCTCCCAACCGATGTGGTTGAGGCCGGGCTTGCCGACGTAGTTGTTGATCGACTGCTGCTTGCCATCCTTGCCGATACGCGGCTGGAAGGAAGCCTGCACCAGGCCGAAATCGTGATGGGTGTTGCCGTTCGAGACGAACCCAGCCTTGATCGAACGCTCGAAACCGACGCCCTCGAAGCCGCAGACCCCATTGTAGAAGGCATAGGCCTTGTCGAGGTCGCTGATGAAGATATTGGCGTGACCGGGGCGGCGGGTCGAAAACTTGACCGCCGGCTCGTATTTAGGCGCGATCTTGGCCCGGGCTCTTACGTCTTCAGCTACCGACATCGTATCCCTCCGCTTAGGCGGCGCCCCAATGCGCCTTGGCCGACTCTCACCGCCCCGCATCCCGGCGCGGCTTGATGTGGATCAATATAGCACGCGGGCTTCGGCCGGGAAGCCGGTCACGCTGCACCGCCGGGGGCGGTCATGCGGCGTATCGCCGGAGGGCCGAGTCGACGCGGCCGAGCGCTTCGTAGTCCGCGGTCCGCTCGACGAAGAACTCGATCGGGACCTGATCGGGGTCGGTCAGGAAAAAGCTCCGCTTGCGGGCATCGTCGAAGCGGCGACCCGGCGCGATTCCGGTGCGCGCAAGCGCGGCCTCGGCGCGGCTGACCGCGTCTTCATCGGCGAGCTCGGCGGCGACGCCGTAGGTGCCGACCTGGTCCGCGTGCTCCGCCTCGAGCAGGCAGAGATCGAATCCCGACTGGCGCGCGGAGCCCCTCAGATAGGCGTAGCTCTTGTCGCGCGCGAGATACATGAGATCGAGCCCGCCGACATCGCGGTAGAACGCGATGAGCTTAACGACGTCGGACACGTAAACGACGGCGCGGCTGATTCGGCGCGGAGCGATCGGCGCTTTGTCGACCGCGACCCAGACCGGCTTCGGGTCCCAATAGGGCGTCGGGTCGGCTGGCTGAGCGAGCGGGTCCCAGCCTTCGGTGACCGACGAGGCATCGCCGCCGGAGAAGATCTTCCGCCATTCGAGCGTCGCGTCGGCGTAGAACTCGTGATAGACGCCGTCCGGGTCGAACAAATAGAGCGCGTGCGAGCCGCCGTGGTAGAGGCTCCGCTGAATGCGGATGTCGGCATCGAGCGCGCGGCGATACGCTTCGACCAGCGCGGCCTGATTGGCCGTTTCCCATCCCAAGTGGTTGAGCGTCCCGGGGCCGCGGTAGTTGGCGACCGACTTCAAGGTGCCGTCGGCGCCGTAGCGCGGCTCGTTGGTGCCCGACCCGTTCAGCCCGAAGTCGTGGTGGCTGTTACCGTTCGAGAGAAAGTACGAGCTCTTGCTGTGGCCGACCATGTCGAAGCCGCAGATGCCGTTGTAGAACGCGAATGCCCGGTCGCGGTCGGAAACGTAGATGTTGGCGTGCCCGAGCCGGCGGGTCGGAAAACGAACGGACGGTGCGGTGCCGCTCTTGGACGTAGCGTCAATGGTCATTGCCATGGTGGGTCCTCTTTAATTCTCTCGATCGAAACTATAACAGATCGTCGCGACGGCTTCGCGGTAGGCAGCGTCAGTCGAGCTTGGCGAGCGCGTCGAGAATATCGGGCGAAAGCGCGAGGTCGGCGCCCTTAATGAAGGTATCGACATGCTCCAGGCGGGTCGCGCTCGAGAGTGCGCTGGCGACGAACGGGCGGCTTCGCACCCAGGCGATCGCCATCGGCGCAGGATCGAGCCCCGCTTGACGCGCGATCGCGACGACCTTGTCGGCCCGCGCCAGCATCGCTGGCGCCCCGTAGCCCCAGGCGCGGTAGCGCGGGAACGCTTCGAGCCGCGCGCCTTTGGGTAGCGCACCGCCCGCATATTTGCCGGTGAGTACGCCCATCGCCAGTACCGAATAGGCGATCAAGCCGACGCCTTCCTCGCGGCATACTTCGGCCAAGCCGGCTTCGACCTCGCGCTGCAGAAGGTTATAGAGATTTTGGATCGCGACCACGCGCGGCCGTTGGTTGGCCTCGGCCGCGGTGCAGAGCTTGGTCAACCCCCACGGCGTTTCGTTGGAGACGCCGAAATAGCGGACCTTGCCCGCCTCGACCAGACGCGCCATCGCCTCCAGTTGCAGATCGAGCGGCGTCGCCCGATCGGGCCAGTGCGTCTGATAGAGGTCGACATAGTCGGTACCGAGGCGCTCGAGCGAACCCTCGAGCGCCCGTGTCAGGTGATGGCGGTCGAACGCGGTCGTGCCGTGGCGGATGTGGTTCATCTGGTAGCCGTACATGTTGTCGTTCGGCCCCGAGAGCTTGGTCGCGACGATCACGGCATCGCGCGGCTTGCCTTTGAGCCATTTGCCGACGATCTCCTCCGACTTGCCGTAGGACTGCGCGGTCGGCGGCGAGGCGTACTGCTCGGCGGTATCGATCAGGTTGACCCCGGCCTCGAAAGCGCGGTCCAGCATGCTGAGGGACGTGGCTTCGTCGACCTGTCCGCCCATGGTCATGGTGCCGAGCCCGACGTCGGAGACGCGGAGCCCGCTCCGGCCCAATCGTTTGTAGTTCATGGTCGACCTCGTCGTTTCAAGCGAACGCTGGCGCTTGACCGAGCGTTTCCAGGGCGGTGACGAGCGCGGGCGGCAGCGTCAGGCGCGCGCTCGCGATCAAACTATCGAGCTGCGCGGCCGTGGTCACGCTCGAGAGGACGGTGGCGACACCCGGGCGTTCGCGCACCCACGCGAGCGCGACCTGCGCCGGATCCAATCCGGCCGCGCGGCAGAGCGCGACGAAGGCGTCGGCTTGGCCGCGGTGTGCGGGCTTGCCCCAGCGCGGGCGGTAGCGCGGGAACCGTTCGAGCCGCGAGCCCTTGGGCAACGCCCCGCCTGCGTACTTCCCGGATAGAACGCCCATCGCCAGCGGCGAGAACGCAAGCAGGCCGACGCCTTCGGCGATGCAAAGTTCTTGCAGTCCGCGCTCGAAGCCGCGGTCCAAAAGGTTGTACTGGTTCTGGATCGCGACCGCGCGCGGCAGCCCGTGTCGATCGGCGGCGGCGAGCAGCGCGGCCAGGCCGGCCGTGGTCTCGTTCGAGACGCCGAGGTAGCGGACCTTGCCGGCGGCAATCGAGCGGCCGGCGGCCTCGAGCTGCTCATCGACCGGGACTAGGCGATCGGGCCAGTGAAACTGATAGAGATCGACATAGTCGGTGCCGAGGCGGGTGAGCGAAGCCTCGAGTGCGCGCGTCATGTGGTGGCGGTCGAGCACCGCGTTGCCGCCCCGGATGTGAGGGATCGGATTGGTCCCGCCCAGGACGAACGCATCGTTGGGTCCGCCCACTTTGGTTGCGATCACGACGCGATCGCGGGCCTGGCTCTTGAGCCAGCGGCCGATCAGCGCTTCGGAAACGCCGTAAGTGCGGCGGACATTGGCCTGGAGCCCATCCGCCATCTCGGCCATGTCGATCAGGTTGATGCCGGCGTCGAGCGCGCGGTCGAGGAGCGGGAACGCGGCGCCATCGTCGAGCGACCCGCCCATCGTCATGGTGCCCAAAGCGACCGGGGCGATCCGGAGCCCGCTCCGGCCGAGGCGGCGATAGTTCACACGCGGAAACGAACGGCCGGCGCGCGGGGCGCGACGCCAGTTGCCCGCTCAGTGGGCCTTTTTGATCGACCGGTACATGTCGTCGTAGAGCAAGAACGTCATGTCGACGGTCTCCTGAACGATTTCGAGCACACGCTGGCGGTCGCTGTCGCTCTTGGCGAACTGTTCGAGCAGCTCCTTGCCGACGCCGGAATGGTCTTCGTCGGCGACGTCGTGCACGGTCCAGAACGCGACGCCCTTGTCGTCGAGCTTGAAATTCTTCTTGAGGTTCTTGGCGAGTTTTGCAAACACGCCGGGCCCCTGCGCTTCGGCCGCGAGCATGTGGCACGACACCGCTTCGAGGAACGGCCGCTCGCACATCTGGATGAAGTAAGACTTGAACGCGAGTGCGCCCGAGCAGTAGTGCGGTTTCAAGAGGTCCTTGCGCGCGATCCCGATCGCTTCGCCGAAGTTGTAGTAGAGCTCGTTGTGCGCGACGCCCTCGGCATAGAGCCGGCCGGTGCCCTCTTCGTAGACGACCTCCGCGATCTTGGCGCGCCAGCCCGGATCGGGGCAGTAGACGTAAAGCCGGCCGTGATAGTTGTGGTTGTGGAGCGGGATGATGCCGAACTGCTTGGCGAACTCGCGGGTCTGCGCGAGGTTGAAAGTGCCGTCGATGATGCCGGCCCAGGTCGGGTGTTCGCCGAACGGGCGGCTTTCGTGAATTTCGTGGATCTTGTCGAGCACGTCCTGGTTTGTAAGCGCCATTTCTCTCCTCCTCCACCGCGCGTTTTTTGGGCGCGGCGCTGCGACCGCACTGAACCACCGCCGCCCGAATCGGTCAAGCCGAGGCGACGCCGGCTAACGCGGCTTGGCGAGCGCGTCGGCGAGCGCGCGAAACGGCAGCAGCACGCAGCTGTGGCGGCTCTTGTGCGGCGCGACCGGGGCGAACGCCGCCAACTCCTGCCACGCGCCATGGAGACGCGCGCCCTGTTCGAGCATCGCCCGCACCTGGGCTTCGGCGACCGCGACCTGGGTGCGCGAGCCGCCCTCGGCCTTGGCCGCCAGGAGCCCGGCCGCCGCCTTGCAAAGGACGCAGCCGCGCGTGTGATGGCGAATCTCGCCGATGCCGCTGCCTGCGAAGGCGACGTCCATGGTGACGCGGTCGCCGCAGAGCGGGTTGTCGGCGGTCGCGCTGGCCGCCGGGGCGGCGAGCCGCCCGGCGTGCGAGGCGTCGCGCGCCAGCGCTAGAATCTCGGACGGGTAAAGGTCGTCGCTCACAGCAGCTTCTCGAGCGCGCGATCGAGCGCGCCGACGAACGCGTCGATGTCGCCGCGATCGTTGTAGGGGGCGAGGCTCGCCCGCGTCGTACCGGCAACGCCGAAAAAATCCATCAATGGTTGGGCGCAGTGGTGCCCGCCGCGGACGGCGCAGCCCTCGCGATCGAGCAGCTGACTGATGTCGTGCGGGTGCGCGCCTTCGACCGCGAACGAGACCACTGGCATCCGCGCCTGTAGACCGCTCGGCCCGATCACGCGAACGAGTCCGCGCCCGCGATCGACTGTCTGCAGCCCGTCGAGCAGCCGCCCGGTCAGATCCATGAGGTGGCTCTCGACCGCGGCACCGTCCAAGCGAGCGGCCCAGGCGAGCGCGGCGCCCAAGCCGACCGCCTGCGCGATCGGCGGCGTGCCGGCCTCGAACCGATGCGGAACGTCGGCGTAGGTCGTTTTCTCGAAGGTTACGGTCCGGATCATCTCGCCGCCGCCCATGAACGGCGGCATCGCGTCCAGGAGCGCGCGTCGGCCCCACAGCACGCCGATCCCGTTCGGCCCGTAGACCTTGTGGCCGGAGAATGCATAGAAATCGACGCCCAACGCCTGCACGTCGAGCGGTCCGTGCGGTGCGCGCTGCGCGCCGTCGAGCAACACTTTGGCACCGACCTTGGCCGCAGCGGCGACGATCGCGCCGACATCGGTGATGGCGCCGGTCACGTTCGAGACGTGGGTGACGGCGACGAGCCGCGTGCGCGGCGTGACCGAACGGTCGAGCGAATCGAGGTCGAGGCGGCCCTCGGGAGTGGCTTCGATCACCTTGATCGCGATGCCGCGACGATCGCGCAAGAGCTGCCACGGCACGATGTTCGAGTGGTGTTCGAGCCGAGAGAGCAAGACTTCGTCGCCCGCCCCGAGCTGCTCGCCGAAGGTCCGGGCGACCAGGTTGATGGCGGCGGTAGTGCCCGAGGTAAACACGATCTCGGCCGGCGCGGCAGCGTTCACATAGCGCGCGACTTCGCGGCGCGCACCCTCGTAGGCGGCGGTGGCGGCCTCGGCCAGGCGATGAACGCCGCGCAGGACGTTGGCGCGACTCGTCGTCTCGTGGCGGTCGATCGCGTCCAAGACCGCGCGCGGCATCTGGCTGGTCGCGCCGTTGTCGAGATAGTGGAGCGGTACGCCCGCCGCGGCGGTGGCGAGGATCGGGAATTCGGCGCGGAGCCGGGCGACGTCGAACGCCATCGTTCACGCCCCCTTGGCGCGGAGCGCGGCGAGCGCCGCCGGCGTGTCGATGTCGAGAAAGATCGCGTCGTCGTCCATCGCCACTTCGTAAACCCGATCGGCGTGCTCGCCAATGAGATGGCGCGCACCGACATCGCCGGCAATGGCGGTGAGCGCCGCGAAGTACTGCGCCCCCCACAACACCGGGTTGCCGCGCTTACCGCGGCGGGTCGGGACGCCGATCGCGCGGCTCGCGGCCGGCGCGAACGCGGCGATCAAGCGGTCGATATGCTCGGCGCGGATTTCGGGCATGTCGGCCAGGCACACGACCGCGCCGTCGGTCCCGGACGGGAGCGCGCGGATACCGTGCGCGAGCGAGGTCGAGAGCCCCTCGGCGTAACGCGGGTTGTGGGTGATGGCGACGTCGAGGCCCGCCAGCGCCGCTCGCACCGCCTCGGCCTGGTGCCCGGTGACGACGACGATCGGTCGGGCGCGCGAGCCGGCGATCGCTTGAACGGTACGGCGCACCATCGGCGTCCCGGCGACGTCGGCCAACAGCTTGTTGGCTTCGCCCATGCGGCGCGACTGGCCGGCGGCGAGGACGAGCGCGGCGATCTTGGCTGCCCGCGGCGGCGGTTCGGGCTCGCGCGGTTGCGGTCGTCCGGGGATTTCCTTCAGGAGCCCGCCGACGCCGAGCCGTGCGAGGTCGGCGCCGGCGACCGGGACGCCGGCCAAAATGCGCCGCAGCACGTGGTCGTAGCCGTTGAGTCGGGGCGAGCGGGCCGAACCGGGCAAGCCCAGAATCGCCGTCCGGCCGTGGCGGGCGAGCAGGAGAAGGTTGCCGGGGTCGACCGGCATCCCCAGACGCTCGATGGTTCCCCCCGCTCGTTCGATCGCCGCCGGTACGACGTCGCGCCGGTCGATCACGGCCGAGGCGCCGAACACCAGGATCGGATCGCAGCCCTGGGCGAGCAGGTCGGCGAGCGCGGCCGCAACCGCCTCGACCGTGTGGGCCACACGCCGTTCCTCCACGATTCGGCTGCCGAGCGGCGTCAGGCGTTCGGCCTGAACGGCCGCGGTCTTGTCGAGCACGCTTTCTTTGAGGCCGGGAAGCCGCGTCAGGACCAAGCCGACGTCGTGAGGCCGGAACGGGGCGAGCGCGACCGGCGGTTTTGCTGGTGCGGTCGCGACCCACCGGTCGAGCGCGGCGCGCGGCACGCCGAGCGGGATCACTTTGACCGTCGCCAGCAGTTGATCGGGCTCGGCCGGCTCGAATGGCGCGACGGTCGCGATCGTGAGCGCCTCGTGGATCGCGTTCAAGGCGTCGATCGCGGCGGAGTCGATCACGGCGAGGCCGTGGGCGCGGGCGTTGATATTGGCGCGGCCGGTGAAGGCGGCGCCGACTTTGGTCCCGGCACCGGCGACCGCAGCCGCGGCGCGCGCTGCGGCCTCGTCCTCGCCGATATCGCTCGCTTCGAGTTCGACCACGGCGATCGCGGCGATACCGGCCGCCTGCAATCGGGCGACATCGGCCTTGGTCAAGCGATGGCCTTTGGCGAGCTTGCCGGTGTCGACGCGGTGGCTATGGGCGAGGATCGTGCCCTCGGCCTCGGCGACGGCGCGGGTCAGGAACTTCATGCCGCGTCGGCGGCGGTTCCGTTGCCCGTGCCCGCCGGCTGCCGCAGAGCTTGGGTCACCTGAGCCAGAATCGAAACCGCGATCTCGGCCGGCGAGCGGGCGCCGATCGCCAGTCCGACCGGGCCGTTGATGCGGGCCATCGCCGGGGCCTCGAACCCGGCCATCTCGAGGCGCTTCAAGCGCGCGGCATGGGTCTTCCGGCTACCGAGCGCGCCGATGTAGAACGCCGGCGATTCGAGCGCCATGGTGAGCGCGGGATCGTCGATCTTGGGGTCGTGGGTGAGCGTGACGACCGCGGTGCGGACATCGGGTGCGAGCGCGGTCAGAGCATCGTCCGGCCAGTCGCCGATCAACGTAACCCCGGGGAAACGCTCTTCGGTCGCGAACGCGCGGCGCGGATCGACGATCACGACCTCGTAGCCGGCGAGCGCCGCCATGCGGGCGAGCGGCTGGGCGATGTGGACGGCGCCGACCACGATCATGCGGAGCGGCGGATTGTAGACGTTGAGGAAATAGCGCCGGCCGCCGTCCTCGACGACGCCCGACTTGTCGGCGACCGCGGCCGTGACGATCGCGTCCGCCACCGCCGGGGCGAGGCCCGCGAGCGTCGCCGGCTCGCGCGGGTAGACCAGGCGCTCGTCGTTGCTGTCCAGGTCCGTCACTAGCACGGTCGGCCGCTTGGCGGCGCGGTCGCGCTGGAGCTGGGCGAGGATGGCGGCTTTCATGGCCGGGGTCAGTCGAGCGGTTCGACCCGGACCTGGACCTTGCCGCCGCACGCGAGGCCGACCGCCCAGGCTTGCTGGTTGGTGACGCCGAACTCCAGCATCTGGGGGACCCGGGTCTTGATGACGTCGAGCGCGGCGTGGACGACGGCGCCCTCGATGCAGCCGCCCGAGACCGAGCCGACGAACGTGCCGTCGTTCTGGACCGCGAGTTGGCTTCCCACCGGCCGGGGCGAGGAGCCCCAGGTCTGGACCACGGTCGCGAGCGCAACCGGCTTACCCGCTTCACGCCACGCTGCCGCTTGTTCGAGCACCCGTTCGTCATCCATGGCCTCTCACCTGGCTTTGAGAACCTAACGCAGGAACGTCCTTCGGCAAGTACGGTTCGACGCCTTCCCCCACCGGCCCATCGGCCGTGAGCGCCCGGGCCAAGTCGTCGAGGCTCTCGAGATTGTGCACCGGGCGGAAATCGTCGACATGCCGAATCAGGACCCGCACGCCCGACGATTTTGCCTCGAATTCGCTGAACCGCAACAGCGGGTTGAGCCAGATCAGGCGCCGGCACGACTTGTGCAGCCGCTCGATTTCGCCCTCGAGACCGACGCCGGCGTCACGGTCGAGCCCGTCGGTGACCAAGAGCACGATCGCGCCCTGGCCGAGGACGCGGCGCGACCACACCAGGTTGAACTCGCGGAGCGTCAGGCCGATGCGGGTGCCGCCCGACCAGTCCTCGACCGCGTCGCGGACTTTATTGATCGCGACATCGACGTCGCGCTGCTTCAGGTGGCGGGTGACATTGGTGAGCCGCGTGCCGAACAGAAACGTATGAACCCGGTCGCGGTCGTTGGTGAGTGCATGAACGAAGTGCAAGAACATGCGCGAGTAGTTGCTCATCGAGCCCGAGATATCGCAGAGAATCACCAATGGCGGCCGCCGCCGGCGGTGGCGTTTGCGCTTGAGCAGGATGAACGAGCCGCCGTAGCGCAAGCCGGCGCGGAAGCTCCGCCGCATATCGATGCGGGCGCCGCGCGGATCGGCGGCGAAGCGGCGGGTCTTGACCTCGACGATCGGGAGGCGCATGCGCTTGATCGCGTCCTTGGCGCGCGCCTGTTCCTCGATCGACATCGCTTCGAAGTCGACTTTCTGCAGCACTTCCTTGTCGGAGTACGTGAACGAGGCGTCGAGCTCGATCTCCTTCTTTTCCTGCTCGACCTTGTCCTCGTCGCCGCGCTCGGCGACCGCCGCTTCGGAGACACGCCGGTTGGCTTTCTTGACGTTCTCGGGCGGCGCCAGCGGCGGCAGCTGCACCTTCTGCAGCTCGGCCAGGAAATTGGGCTTGCGCCAGACGATGTGGAACGCCTGGTTGAAGAGCTCGCGATGCTCGAAGCGGTTGACGAATACCGCGTGCAGCGCCCAGTAAAAATCGTCCTTGTGGCGGATACCGACCGCTTCGACGGCACGGATCGCTTCGATCACCTTACCGGGGCCGACCGGCATTCCGGCTTTCCGGAGCACGCGGCCGAAGTGGATGATGTTCTCGGCGAGGCGACCTCGCAGCGGTTCGCCGGCGCCAGTCGACATCGCAGCCGCCGGCATCAAGCGGCTCCGGCCAGCTCCGCGTTGACGCGGTTCAAGATCGCTGCCGCCTCGTCGCCGCGGATCTTCTGAATGTCGTCCTGATACTTGAGCAGGATGCCGAGCGTGTCGTCGATCATCTGCGCATTGAGCGTGATCGCGTTCAACTGCATCAACGCGTCGGCCCAATCGATGGTCTCGGCGATACCGGGCACTTTGAACAGGTCTACCTTGCGGATCTCCTGGACGAACCCGACCAGCGCTTTCGCCAGCCGCTCGCTGCAGCCGGGCACCTTCAGGAGCACGATCTTGCGCTCGCGCTCGGCGTTGGGAAAGTCGACCCAGTGGTAGTAGCAGCGCCGTTTCAGCGCGTCGTGGATTTCGCGGGTGCGGTTCGAGGTGATGATGACGATCGGCGGTTCCTGCGCTTTGACGGTGCCGATTTCCGGCACCGTGATCTGGTAGTCGGCGAGGACCTCGAGCAGGAACGCCTCGAACGGTTCGTCGGTGCGGTCGAGCTCGTCGATCAGGAGCACTGGCGGGCCGGCGGTATCGGTTTCGAGCGCGCGCAGCAGCGGGCGCTTGATCAGGAAGCGCGGCGAGAACACGTCCGACCCCAGGCGCTCGCGGTCCTGCACGCCTTCGGCCTCGGCAATCCGGATCTCGATCATCTGGGCCGCGTAGTTCCACTCGTAGACCGCCGAGGACACGTCGAGCCCTTCGTAGCATTGCAGCCGTTCGAGCCGCCGCCCGAGCATGCGCGCGAGCACGTTGGCGATCTCGGTCTTGCCGACGCCGGCCTCGCCTTCGAGGAACAGCGGGCGTTTGAGCTTGAGCGCGAGATAAAGCGTCGTCGCCAGGCTGCGCTCGGCGACGTAGTTGCCGGCGCGCAACAGCTCAACGGTGGCATCGACGGAGGTCGGAAGGGCGGCCATGGGTTGACTCAGAGGGTGAATACCTGGCGCGCAACCGACTGGCTTTGACCGAGGTTAGGGTGCGTGCCGAATGCAGAATCGGCGCGGCCTGTGCTCCGCCGCCGCCATCATCTAACGCGTTGGGCCGACGATGTACAGGCGGCTCGGGCCGGGCGCACGCGCCCGTTGGGGCCGCCCCCCGGCTTGGCAGCGTGATTGGGCGGCACCGGGGGGAATAATCCCTCACGCGGCCGGAGGTAGCCGCTGCTGCGGGCGGACGCCCACTTCCGCGGCGTGGCGCCGCTCGCCGCGCTTACTCGGCGCCAGCGACGGCGCGCTTGGCGAGCACGGTGATCAAGTGCGCGCGGTACTCGGCGCTGCCGTGGATGTCCGCGTTGAGGCCGGCGGTCGGGTGCTTGTAGTTTTCGATCGCCTTGGGCGAGAAGTCTTTCTTGAGCGCGTCCTCGATCCCCTTGACCCGGAACACGCACGGGCCGGCGCCGGTCACCGCGCAGCGCACATCGTTCCCCTTCTTTGAGACGAACACGCCGACGATCGAGAACCGCGAAGCCGGGTTCGGGAACTTGATGTAACAAGCCTTGTCCGGGACCGGGAACACCACCTTGGTGATGAGCTCGCCCTCTTTGAGCGCGGTCTCGAACAGCCCTGTGAAGAAGTCGTCGGCCGCGATCTTGCGCTGGTCGGTCTCGATCGTCGCCCCCAGACCCAGCACCGCCGTCGGGTAACACGCGGCTGGGTCCGAGTTGGCGAGCGATCCGCCGATGGTGCCGCGGTGGCGCACCTGCGGATCGCCGACCCCGCCCGCCAACTTGGCGAGCGCCGCGATCGCCTTCTTGACGTCCTTCGACTCGGCGACGACCTCGTGACGCGTCATCGCGCCGATCGCGACCGTCTTGCCGTCGACTTTGATCCCGGCGAGCTCGCCGACCTCGTTCAAGTCGATCAGGTTGCCCGGCTTCGACAGCCGCAGCTTCATCGGCGGCACCAGCGACATGCCCCCGGCCAGATACTTGGCTTCGTCCCGCTTCTTGGCGATAGCGACCGCGTCCTTGACGTTCTTCGCCTTGTGGTAGTCGAACTCGTACATGGTTCTTCTCCCTGCGTCCGGCGCTAGCGCGCGCCCGCCATCGCCTTGGCCCCGGCGGCGATCGATTTGACGATGTTGTGGTAGCCGGTGCAGCGGCACATGTTGCCCTCGAGGTTCTTCCGGATCTCCTGTTCGGTCGGATTCGGAATCCGGCGGACCATGTCGAGCGCGGTCATAATCATGCCCGGCGTGCAGTAGCCGCACTGCAGCCCGTGATTGTCCTTGAACGCCTGCTGCATCGGGTGGAGCTGATCGCCGGTGGCAACGCCCTCGATCGTCTTGATGTCCTGGCCCTCGCACTGGACCGCGAACAGCGAGCACGACTTCACCGACTCGCCGTTCATATGAACCGTGCACGCGCCGCACTGGCTGGTATCGCAGCCGATGTGGGTCCCCGTCAGCCGCAACGTCTCGCGCAGAAAGTGCACCAGCAGCGTGCGCGACTCGACCTCGCCGCTCACCGTCTTGCCGTTGACCTTCATCGATACCTTATGTGTCGCCATCACGTCCTCCGGCTACTCATTTTCGTTCGTTGTAGCGCCGACCTGTTCGCTCGACGGGCGGGGCAGCATCGCGTCGGCCCCCCTTAGTGTCAAGCTTGGGGTCGGTGGTTCCTCGTCCTTCAAGCGTTCAACGCCTTCCACACCCGTTCCGCCGTCGCCGGCATCTCGACATGCTTGACGTCGAGCGCGTTGGCGATGGCGTTCACCACCGCCGCCGGTGCGGCAATGGCGCCAGCCTCGCCGCAGCCCTTGACCCCGAGCGCGTTGTGCGGGCACGGGGTTTGGATCGTGTCGACCTTGACGGTCGGCAGGTTATCGGCGCGCGGCATCGCGTAGTCCATGTAGCTCGCGGTCAGGAGCTGGCCCGACTTGTCGTAGACGCAGCCTTCGAGCAGCGCCTGGCCGACGCCGTGGGCGATGCCGCCGTGAACCTGACCTTCGACGATCATCGGATTGATGATGCGACCGAAATCGTCGCAGGCCGACCACTTGACGATATCGACGCCGCCGGTGTCGGGATCGACCTCGACCTCGCAGATATGGGTCCCGGCCGGGAACGTGAAGTTGGCCGGATCGTAGAACGCGGTCGCCTCCATGCCCGGTTCGAGCCCGGCCGGATAGTTGTGCGGCACGTAGGCGGCGAAGGTGACCTCGGCGAACGAGGTCTTCTTGTCGGTGCCGACGACCGAATAGGTGCCGTCCTTGAACTGGATGTCGGATTCGGCGACTTCGAGCTTGTGGGCCGCGATCTTGCGCCCCTTCTCGATCAGCTTGTCGACCGCGTTCTGCAGCGCGACGCCGCCGACCGCGATCGAGCGCGAGCCGTAGGTACCCATGCCGAACGGGATCTTGCCGGTGTCGCCATGGACGATCTCGATTTGCTCGAACGGCACGCCGAGCCGCTCGTGGACGACCTGCGAGAACGTCGTTTCGTGGCCCTGGCCGTGGCTGTGCGAGCCGATGTAGACGATCGCGCTCCCGGTCGGGTTCATGCGCACCGAGGCGCCTTCATAGAGGCCGACACCGCATCCCAACGAACCGACCACCGCCGACGGCGCGATGCCGCAGGCTTCGATATAGGACGAGAGGCCGATGCCGCGGAGCTTGCCGCGCCGCTTGGCCTCGTCGCGGCGCCGGGCGAAGCCCTTGTAGTCGGCGATTTCGAGCGCCTTGGTGAGCGCGGCCGGGTAGTTGCCCGAATCGTACTGCAGCGCGACCTGGGTCTGATACGGAAACGCGTTCGGCTGGATCATGTTGCGCCGGCGGAGGTCGGCGGGATCGATCTTGAGATCGCGCGCCGCGACATCGATGATCCGCTCGATCACGTAGGCCGCTTCCGGCCGGCCGGCCCCGCGCACGGCATCGACCGGGGTGGTGTGCGTGAATACCGCCTTGACCTCGCAATAGATCGCGCCGGTCGTGTACTGCCCTTGCAGCAGGGTGCCGTAGAGATAAGACGGCACGCAGCTCGCGAAGGTCGAGAGGTAGGCGCCCATGTTGGCCTTGGTCGAGACGCGCAAGCCCAGGAACTTGCCGCCTTTGTCGAGCGCGAGCTCGACGTGGGTGACGTGGTCGCGGCCGTGGCAGTCGGTCTGGAACGCCTCGGCGCGGTCGGAAGTCCATTTGACCGGGCGGCCGACCTTCTTCGCGGCCCAGATCACCGCGGTCTCGTCGGGATAGATGAAAATCTTCGAGCCGAAGCCGCCGCCCATGTCGGGCGACACGACGCGGAGCTTGTGCTCGGGCGCGATCTGGACGAACGCCGACAGCACCAGCCTGGCGACGTGCGGGTTCTGGCTGGTGGTGTAGAGCGTGTAGGAATCGTCCGACGCGCTGTACTCGCCGAGTGCGGCGCGCGGCTCTATCGCGTTGGGCGCGACCCGGTTGTTGACGAGATCGAGTTTGGCGACATGGGCCGCCTTGGCGAAGGCGGCATCGGTCGCCTTCTTGTCGCCGATCTCCCAGTCGTACGCCATGTTGCGGCGGACGTCGGCGTGAACGATGGCAGCGCCCTTCTTATCGGCCTTGGCGACGTCGATCTGGGCTGGCAGGACGTCGTACTTGACCTTGACCGCTTCGGCGGCATCGCGCGCCTGCGCGTATGTCTCGGCGACGACCAGCGCGACCGCGTCGCCGACATAGCGCACGGTGTCGGAGGCGAGCGCCGGGTGCTTGGGCATCCGGGTATCGGCGCCGTCCTTCGACTTGACGTTCCAGCCGCAGATCAGCCCGCCGATCTTGTCGGCTTCGAGGTCGGCGCCGGTGAGAACCCGGACGACGCCCGGCATCTTGGCCGCCTTCTTGGCGTCGATCCCGGCGATCTTGGCGTGGGCGTGGGGCGAGCGGACGAAATAGCCGTAGGCTTGGCCGGGGCGGTTGATGTCGTCGAGATAATTGCCGCGGCCGGTGATGAAGCGGAAGTCTTCCTTGCGCTTGACGCTCGCGCCGATGCCGAATTCTGCGCCCATGGTGCAGTCTCCCTCGCCTGTAGGCATCCCGCGCGGAGCGGGGTGCGGGCTTCGTGCCAGGTCGGCCGCGGATGGGCCACCTTGGCTTCTTGTTGGCGGAAAGTGTCGCGCCGCGTCAGGGCGCGGTCAAGCGCGCCCTGACTTGGGCCTCAAATAAAGAACACCCAGGTCGTCAACAGGAAGCAGGGGATCAAGACAATGCCCGACCACCCCATGTAGCCGAAAAAGCTCGGCATTTTGACCCCGCGCTCTTCGGCGATGGCGCGGACCATGAAGTTGGGTGCATTGCCGATGTAGGTGTTGGCGCCCATGAACACCGCGCCGACCGAGACCGCGAGCAACGTGCGCGCCATCGGTCCCATCAGGGTCTCGGGGTCGCCGCCCGCCATGTTGAAGAAGATGAGGTAGGTCGGCGCGTTGTCGAGGAAGCTCGAGAGAATGCCGGTCAGCCAAAAATAAGCGGCATCGATTACGCCGCCATCGGGGCGATGGGCGAGGGCGACGAGCGGCGCCAACGCGCCCTCGCGCCCCGCCCGCAGCATCGCGATCGCCGGAATGATGGTGAGGAAGATGCCGGCGAACAGCTTGGCGACCTCGAGAATCGGGCCCCACGAAAAACCGTTGCCGGCGCGGGTCTCGGCCGCGGTGAAGCGGATCGAGAGATAGGCGATCGCGAGCAACAGCACGTCGCGAACAAGGTTCTGCAGCTCGACGTCGACACCGTAAACCGGAAACGCGACGCCCGACTTCCAGACGCCCGACAGCAACACGGCGCCGACGATGCCGGCGAGGAAGAGAATATTGATCTTGCCATCGAGCCCAAGGGCCTCCTTGACGTCTTCGGCGTGCGGATCGTGCGGCGGCTCGCGCCGGTAGAGATAGGTATCGAGCGCGTAGAACACGATCAGCAGGATGCCGCCGACCAGGAGCAGCGGCGGCAGCAGGTTCATCGTCCAGAAGAAACTCACGCCTTTGAGGAAGCCCAGGAACAGCGGCGGATCGCCCAACGGCGTCAGCGAGCCGCCGATGTTGGCGACGAGAAAGATGAAAAACACGACGACGTGCACCTGGTGCTTGCGCCACTCGTTGGCGCGGAGCACCGGCCGGATCAGCAGCATGGCCGCGCCGGTAGTGCCGGTCCAGCTCGCGATCACGGTACCGATCGCGAGCATGAGGGTGTTGAGGGCCGGCGTGCCGCGCAGGCTGCCCCTGAGCCGCACGCCGCCGGCGACGGTGAAGAGCGCGAACAACAGGATGATGAACGGAATGTATTCGAGTAGCGCGGTATGGAGGAACTGGTAAACGGTTTCGCCCGGTCCGAACCGGATCGAGAACGGCACCAGGAAGGCGAGCGCCCAAAATGCCGACACTTTGCCGAAGTGATGGTGCCAGAACGTCGGCGTCGCGAGCGGCATGATCGCGATCGAGAGCAGGATGCCGATGAACGGCACCACCCACACGAAGCCGAGCCCGGCTCCGTCGAAGTGGCCGCCGCCGACGGCGGCGGCCGCGGCGGCCGGATCGATGAGCACGGCCGCGATCCCAACCACCATGGCGAGCGGGGCGCGCCGCGGCATCGGGGGTCTCTAGCCGCGGACCAAGTAGAGAACGAGCAGCATTACGACGAAGAGCGCTCCCGGCCAGAAGTAATAGCCGAAGTCCGACGATCCGGTCGGGGATGCAGGAACCGCCGCGGGCTTGGCTGCGGCGGGCGCCGCGGACGGTGCGGGGGCCGACGCCGCCGGGACTGCGCTCGGCGCGGCGACGGGGGCGGAAGCGGGCGCGGCCGGCGGCGGCGCCGCTGCCGCGATCGCTTCGAAGTGCTGCGAGAACGCGGTGAAGAACTGCTTGGCTTGCTGCTGGGCGACGCTGTCGATCAGGCGCGAGCCGATCTGGGCGAGCTTGCCGCCGACCTGGGCCGCCAGCTTATAGGTGAGAACGGTCGCGCCGCCGTCGTCCTTGAGGGCAACATCGACCACGCCCTTGGCAAACCCGACGCCGCCGGCGCCCTGGCCCTCGCCGGTCAGCGTGTAGCTGTTGGGCGCATCGATGTTCGAGAGTGTGACCTTGCCCTGGAAGCGGGCCTTGAGCGGGCCGACCTTGGCATTGACGGTCGCCTGCATCTCGGTATCCGAGGTCTTGTCGATCGCTTCGCAGTTGGGAATCGCTTTTTTCAGAATCTGCGGGTCGTTGAGCGCATTCCAGACCAGCTGCTTGGCAGCCGGAATGCGATACTCGCCGGTCATGTCCATGGGCCGCTTCTCCTGCGATCGGCGCTTATATTGGGGCGCAAGCTAATGAAGCGGGTCCTCCGGCGCAAGGCCGGGTTCGCCGGTTGGATTGCGACCGATCCGTTTTGCTAGAGTAGCGCCATGGTTGGCCCCGTTCGCAAGGACCAGACGCCGGCGCCGACGGCGCGCGCGTCGAGCCCGGTCGTGCGTTCGACCCTCGACGTCGCGTTCTGGTTCATCGACCGCGCCGAGTCGGCCGGGAAGTCGGTGAGCGCGCGCAAGCTCCAGGCGGTGCTCTATTTGACGCAGGCGATCTACGCCAAGGCCAACGGCGGCCGCAAGCTGATGCCGGCGACCTTCCTCGCCGCCGAGGCCGGGCCGATCGAGCCGACCGTCTACCACATTTTCCAAAACGGAACGCCGCGCATCGTCGCGGCGCTGCCGCCGCCGCCGATCGAGAGTTTTCTGGCCGACTTGTGGGCGCGGCTCGGGCCGATGGCGGACGAGGAAGTCATCGCCCTCGCCGCCGAAGACCTTCACTACCGGAGCGCGTTCTCACACGAGAAGTTGGGCGAAATCCGGGTCGCCGGCCCCGGCCGCGACGAGCAGCCGACGATCAAGCGCGTGCCGGAACCGACGATCCCGGCGACCACGCTCGATGGCCGCAAGGCCGAGAAGTGGGTGCCGGGCCGCTACAAACCGGAACCGCGGTAACGCCGGCTCGTCACTCGCGCGGCCGCATGCGATCGAGCGCGCGGCGGAACTTCTCGCACGGATCGATATCGTCGACCGCCGGCGTGAACCACAGAAAATCGAAGGGCGGCGGCGTTACGCCGAACGCGTCGGCGTAGTCGCCGATCGACCGGCGGCCAGCGCGCACTTCGACGAAGGCGACCGTCACCGCCGGTCGCGTCGCGGCGGCATGGGCGATGAGAACGGGGACGCCGAAATCGGCGCGGACGTGGCCGGTGCCGGCGATCAACACCGCCGAATCGGTCGCGGCCTCGACCAGCGCCAGCGCCAACGCGGCGTCGCGGGCCCGCTGCGCCGCGATCATGCCGCCGAGCGCCGCGGCCGGGGCGTGGCCGCAGTGCGAGGCCGCGATCGTCGCCCTGAGCCGGTCCTCGCTGGCGGCGCTCAACGGATAGCTTTGGACCAACGCGCGCGCCGGCGCGCGTTCGATCGCAGGGATGCCCCCGCGCGCGACAGCGCGGACCTCGCTCGTTTCGAGTCCGCCGGCCACGATCGGCAACCCGGCGCGGACGGCGGCGGCGAACACCGGCTCATAGAGCGGCCACGCCGGCCATCCGCTCTCGCTCCACTGCGCGGCCGGCGCGATGCCCGCGATGTCGGCGGGCGCGTCGCGGCGGTGGCGCGCGATGCGTTCCGCCTGATCCGCGGTCAACATCTCGAACGCAACCGTCGGACGGCGGCCGGCGGCGACGAGGGCTGCGATCGCGGCGGCCTGCAAGCGGTGATGGTCGGCGTTGTCGTGCTTCTCGCCGAGCAACACGTAGCTCGCGCGCGCGAGCGCGACGAAAAGATCGGTTCGCTCGACTGTCGTTCCGTCGGCGGTGCGGACGATGGTGCCGACCAGCGGGTGATCGCGGCCGACCGTCGAAATCCACGGTTCGTCGGCACGCAATGATGAAGCGCCGAGCCACATGAGCGCCGCCGCAATGCCCGCGCTGGCGGCATGGCGGATGGCCGCTTCGGACCGCTCGAACCAGACGTTTCTAGCCATCGTTGGTTTGTGGATAATTTTGGAAAGTGTTAAGATTTCCGGCATGGTGAGGGAGGACGCCCGGTCATGGAACAAGATAATTACGGGCACGAAGAGGGTGATGTCGTTAAGGGGACCGTCAAGTGGTTCAACAAGCTTAAGGGGTACGGGTTCGTAACGCCGGTCGATCGAACCGGCGACGTGTTCGTCCACCACTCGGCACTCAAGGCGGCGGGACTCGATAGTCTGGACGAAGGGGCGACCATCGTCTGCGAGGTCGTCAAGGGGCCCAAGGGCAGGCAAGCAGTGCGCGTGGTCCAGGTCGATAGCTCGACTGCGGTCCCGTCGCGCGGCGTGGGTCCGCACGGCGGCGACGATTTTAGCGGCGGCGGGGGCGGCGGCATGCCGCGCTCGGTTACGCCGGAAGGTCCGTTCCTGCCGGCAACGGTCAAGTGGTTCAACGCCGATAAGGGCTACGGCTTCGTTTCGTGCGGCGACGATGATCGCGACATCTTCGTCCACATCAAGACGCTGCGGCGGATCGGCGTCGAGGCGCTGCGCCCCGGGCAAAACGTGCGCGTGCGTATCGGCCAAGGTCCCAAGGGGCCCCAGGTCGCCGATATCGACGTGCCGCCCGACGACGTGTGAGCGCGCCGGTTCACGGCGTCAATTGATGACGACGGCGTAGGCATCGACCGGCAACGCCCGCTCGATCAGCCCCTGCTGCTTCAGGAACTCGGCGAACCGCCGATAGCGGCCTTCGTCGAGCGCCGCCGGCCGTTTGGCGAA